>Ga0315274_10000412_pt1 | contig 67271 bp, 41 predicted proteins | sample YL17G02_20_MG_FD_203700 | JGI IMG/M metagenome (GOLD analysis project Ga0315274, IMG submission 203700) | Sediment microbial communities from Yellowstone Lake, YNP, Wyoming, USA - YL17G02_20 | ecosystem: Environmental > Aquatic > Freshwater > Lake > Sediment | place: USA: Wyoming | collected...
CGGCCCCCCCGGCGGGCCCCCCGGGGGGGGGGGGGGGTTGGGGGGGGGGGGGGGGGGGGGGGGGGGGGGGGGGGGGGGGGGGGGGGGGGGGTTGGGGGGGGGGGGGGGGGCACGACCGCGCCGGCGCCGCCCCCCACCCCCCCCCCAACCTCCAGCCACGCCAGCTCGCCCGCGACCGCGGCGTGCGACCGCGCCAGCGACTGCAGCATCTCCACCGCGCGCCGGGACGCGGCCTCGACCGCGGGCGGCGGAGGGCGGTCGCCCCCGGTCGCCGCCGCCGCGGCGTCGACCAGCGCGCGCAGCACGCTGGCCCGCCCCTCGCCCGACGCGCTCAGGTTGACCAGGACGCGGCCGAGGGACGCGCGGGGGCCGGGGGGGAGGGACAGGACGCGGAGGAGGGGGGGGAGGTCGCGGGGCGCGAGCGGGGGGGGGCCGGTGTCGGCCGGCGCAGCGGCCGCGGTCGCCGACCCTTCCGCCGGCTCCGCGCGGCGCGCCAGCCGGGCAGACCGGTGGGCCAGGCCCGGCATGCCAAAGGGGGGCGGCCCGCCAAACGGGCCGCCAACCCCACCGAAGCCAAAGCCGGCCGAGGCGAACGGCGCCGCGCGCGCTGCGCGCGCGCGCAGCGCGTCGGCCTCGGCCCGCAGCTCGGGCGGCAGCGACGCCAGCAGTTCGGCGTCGGCCGTGACGAGCACCTCGGCCCGGACGTCGGGCGGGAACGAGGCGAGGGTCGCGGCGATGTCGTCGGCGGCGGGCGGAGGCGCCGCCGCCGCCGGCGCGGCCGCCGCGCGCGCGGCCGCGCGCTCGCGCTCGCGCTCGCGCCGCGCCTGCGCCAACACTTCCGCCCGGATGTCGTCGGGCAGGGCGGCAATGAACTCGGGGTCGATGCCGGCCATCTCGTCGTCGTCGTCGGAGGCGGCGGGAGGAGGGGGCGGAGGCGCCAGCGCGGCCGCGTCGCCGCCACCTCCTCCCTCCGGCTCCGACGCCGCCGGGTCGTCCGCCGAGACGGCCAGGCCGCCGTCGGCGTCGATGGGGACGGGGGCGGGGGGCGGCGGCTCGTCGTCCGTGGCGGCCGGCGCGGGCGGCGCCGCGCGCGCCCCCGCGGGCGCGTCTGCCGTCCGCGCTTCCAGCACCTCGGCCCGCGTCGCCTCGTCCAGCGCACCCATGAACCGAGCGTCCACACCGCCGTCGGGCGGCGAGGGGGAGCCGTCGCCGGGGGCGGGGCCCATGGACTGGAGCGCCGAGCGCAGCGCGTCCTCGGCCGCGTCGCCGCCCTCGCCCGGCGTCTCGGCCGCCTCCCGCCTCGGCGCCCGCTCCAGCCCCGTCGCCAACGCACGCTCCAGGGCGAGCGCCCACGCGGCGTCGCCCGCGGGGCGGCGGTCGGCGCGCGGCGCCGCGCCGCCGAGGCCGAGCAGCGCCTCGAGCGACCCAGGGGGGGGCGCCGCCAGGGCGGCCGCCCGGCTGCCGCCGCCGCCCTGCAGCACGAGCCCGTCCCGGGGCGGCGCCGCGGGCGGCCCGCCGCCACCGGGCGCCCAGTCGCCGCGCGCCGACCGGGCGTCGCCCGACGCCGGCCGCGCGAGCAGCCGGTGCGCCGCGCGCGGCAGGCCGGCCGCGGGGCCGCCACCGCCGCCGGCCGCGGGGCCACGGCGGGAGGGAGGGGCCGCGAGGCGGCCCACGATCGCGCGGCGGCGGTCGTCGCGCGGGAGGGCAAGAATCTCCTCGAGGATCGTCTCCATGTCGTCCGCGCCGTGCACGAGCTGGTAGGAGAACCCGCCGGCGCCGCCCGCGCGCGGCGACCCGTCGTCGGCGTCGCCCCCGGGAAAGCCCCAGCCGTCGGCGTCGTGGTCGCCGCCGTCGGACTCGCCGCGGTCGTCGTCGTCGCCGTCGCCCGAGCCGCCGTCGTAGTCCGGGTCGTCCTCGTCCCACCCTCCCGCGACGGCGGCGGCGCCACCGATCGCCTCGTCCGCGGCAGCGCCCGCGGTCAGCACGTCGTGCACGCGGGCCGCGACTTCCGCCGCGTCGGCCGCGCCCAGGCCCGCGCCGCCCGCCTCGATCACGATCTCCGTCCCGCCCCGGCCCCCGTCGCCGTCGGACATGTCGTCACCATCGTCGCCATCGGTTTCGGGGCCGGAGTCGTCCGAGGAGAAGGGGGAGGAGGAGCCGGAGCCGCGGTCGCCGCGCGGCGCGCGCGCGCCGCCGCCGGACGAGTCGCTGCCCGAGTCCGAGCCGGACGAGGACGAGCCGGACCCCATTTCGACGCCGGCGCCGCCGAGGCGGGGGCCGGCGGCGCCGCCGGGCGAGCCGTCGCTGTCGCCGTCCGAGTCTGAATCCGAGTCGCTGTCCGAATCGCCGTCGGACGACCCCAGGTCCATGTCGGAGCCGCCGTCGTCGTCGTCGCCGTCCCCTCCACCACCTCCGGCCGACTCGGTGAAGCCGGAGGAGGCGCCGTCGCCGTCGGCGCCGTCGCCGACGTCGTCGTCGTCGTCGGAGAAGGCGTCCCGCACCACGACGCGCACCGCGGGGCCGCGTGTGCCGCGGCCGGCGGCGGCTAGGGCGCGCTCGGCCGCGGCGACCGCGTCGGGCCCCGCCGCGGCCTCGTCGGCGGGCGCAGGGGCCGGCGCGGCGGGCGGCCGCCGCGCCCCGCTCCCGCCGCCGCCCGGCGTGGGCGGCCGCGGAGCCGGCGGCGGGGGCAGGGGCCGAGTCAACGCCTCGATCGGCTTGAGCAGGGAGGCGGCCGCGGCGGGCGCGCCAGGGTGGTCGGCGTCGACGCGCGCGAGCGCAGACACCAACCCGTCCAGCACGCCCGCGTCCCGCATGGCGCGCGCGGTGTCGGCGGACGCGCCCGCGCCGGACGGGGCGCCGCCGCGGGTGGGGGGGGCGGACAGGAGGGCGGCCAGGAGGTCGGCGACCGCGGCGACGGTCGCCGCGCGCGGCGCGCCGGGGGCGGCCACGAAGGGCGAGTCGCCGTCCAGGGCGGGAGGCGGAGGGGGCGCGCCCGCGGCTCCACCGTCACCGCCCTCCACTTCCGGCTTGAGGGCGAGGGCGAGCTCGCGCGCGACGCGCGCGCGCGCGTCGGCTGACCGGATGCACAGCGCCAGCAGAAAGTAGGGCGCCGCGTCGTCCGCCGACCGCTTGCCTCCTACCGCACGCGATGCGATGAGGCGGCGCACGAGGCCGCCGCCGGGCGGCGCGCGGGCGGCGGGCGAGGCCGGCGTCGCGGGCGTCGCGCGGTCGCCGCCGCGGTCGTGCGGCCGGTCGCGGCGCAGCACGGCGCCCACAAAGGGCGCGTACTGCAGCGTGAAGTCGGCCAGCAGCTTGAGCGCGGCGCGCGCGGCGGGAGGCTCGGCGGTGGGGGTGAGTAGGGACGCGGGGGTGCGCGCGGGCGGCGCGGCCGGCCCGCCCGCGTCCGTCTCCATCGCGTCCCCGCCGCCCGCCGCTCCTTCCGTCGCCACCACAAACGGGCCCTCGCCCAGGGCGGCGGCGACCAGGATGTCGACGACGGCGGCGAAGGTGGGCGGGGGGCGCGCGCGGCGCGCGCCGCCGCGCGGTGTCGCGCCGCCCTTGGCCGGCGTCTCGCCGCCGCCCTTGGCCGGCGTCGCCGCCGCCGCGCCTTTGCGCGACGACGACGCGGGCGCCTTGCGCGCAGAGCCTGCGGCCGGGCGCGGGGTCGGCGCGGCCGGCGCGGGCGGCGGCGCCGCTCGATCCACCGCCTCGCGCGCCTTTGGCACGACGTGCGCCCCGCCTGCGTCCAGCGTCACGGTCGCGCGCGCGGCCGCAAAAAAGACGGCAGGCTCGCGGTGGAGCAGGGGGGCGCAGTCGGCCAAAAACGCGCGCAGCGAGACAGGGGGGGCGCCCGCGCCCGCGCGTGAGCGCCGCGCGAGGCACGCCCGCACCTCGGCCTCCATCGCCGCCTGCAGCGTGACCGGGTCTTCCAGCACGTGCCGCAGGACGGCGCCGGCCAGGGACTCGACGGCGGGCGTGAAGCAGGAGGGGGGGAGCGCGAGCAACAGTTGCGGCCCCCCGGCCGCCAGCACGGCGCGCGCGCGCGGGTGGTGGGCCGAGAGGCGGGCCAGCAGCTGGGCGACGGCGGCGGCCAGGGCGCCCGCGTCGGCGTCGGGCGGGGGCGGGCGCGCGTCGTCGGGGCCGCCCGCCGCGGCCCACGCGTGGAGGTGGCTCAGGAGCGCCAGGGCGGCGTCCGTCGCGGCGTCCGCTTGCGCGGGCGTCAGTGAGCCCCCTGGGCCGATGGGCGCGACGGCGGCGAGCGCGGCGGCGACCGGGTCGGCGCCGGGCGCGGGCTCGGCCGCGGCCGCCGCCGCTTCCGGCGCGGGCGGCGACTGGCTGGCCAGTTGATCCAGCAGCAGCAGCCCGGCTTCCACCCAGCGCGGCGGCGCCGGCGGGCGCGCCGCCGCGGCCGCGCCGCCACGCGGCGGCGCGCGCGCCGCGCGCGCGCGCGCCCACCCACCCACCAGCGCCAACGCCGCGTCGCCCGCGCCCAGCTCGCCCGCCACCGTGCGCGCAGGTTGCGAGTCGGCGATGAGCAGGGTGAGCAGGTGGAGAGGGGGCGTCGGGGACTCGCCGTCGACCGCGCCGTCGGGTGCGGCCGACGCGGCCGCCGCGCGCGCGGCCGCCACCATCGGCTCCACCACGGCCGCCACCGCTTCAAACGCGGAGGACGCCATGCCGGCGCGCGGCGGCGGCGACGGCGAGCGCGGAGGAGGGGTGCCGGGAAGGGAGGCGGCCGCGGCCGCCACGCGCGCCGTCGCGCGCGCCGCCGCGCCCACGTCGTGGTGCCGCTGCGCCGACGCGCGCAGCAGGTCGACAAGGGCGTGCGCCGCGTCGGGCGCGGCGCCGGCGACGACGAGGCAGGCGACGGCCGTCTCAGAGGCGGAGGGGAGAGGGGGTGGGGGAGGGGCCGGCGGCGCCGCGAGGAGCGGCGCAAGCGCCGCGACCGCCGCCGACGGCGCCGCCGGCTCGGGCGCGGCCGGCGGGGCTTCAGGAGCGGCCGCCTCAACCACCTCTTCACCGCCTTCATCGGGCTGGGCGATCAACCATTCGACCGCCGCGAGCACCGGCCCGTCGGCCGAGCGCGCCCCCGCGGCGCGCGTCGCGCGCAGGGCCGCCCCCGCGCGCGCTTCGGTGTAGCCCATGTCGACGAGGGCCGCGATGTCGTCCGGGTCGGAAGGCGGCGGGTCAGCGGGCCGGCGGTCGCGGTCGCCGCGGCCGTCGGCCGCGCGTGTCGAGGCGACCGCGGCCGCGCCGTCGCCGTCGGCCGCGCGCTCCATGACGGCCGCCAGGGCGGGGACAAGCACCGGGGCCGAAGAGGCGACGCCGCGGCCGGCGGCCGCCGCAGCCCACAGCGGGAGCACCGCGGCGAGCGCCGCGCCGCGCAGCTCGGCCACCACAGCGTCCAAGTCTCGCGCGGGGGTCGTCGGCGCCATGCCCGGCACCGGCACCGCGGCCAGCCCGGCCGCGCCGGGCCCGCCGCGGAGCAACGGCGCGTTCGCCAGCGCGTCGGCAAGCGCGAGCCCCGCGCGCAGCGCGGCGACCGCGGCGTCGAGCGCGGCCGCCGCGTCGGGCGGGTCGCCCGGGGAACGAGGGGGTGGCGGCGGGGTCGCGGCGGCGGCAGCGGTCGCGGCGGCCGACGCCGCGTCGACGTCCGCGGCCGCGCGCGCGAGCGCGGCGGCAAACGACGCCGGGCCGCCGCCCGCCGCCCAAAAGGACAGGACGAGCGTGTGCGCGGTGCGCCGGCGCGCGTCAAAGAGGGCGGCCAGCAGTTCGTCGAACGCGCGGCCGAGGACGCGCGCGCGGCGCGCGGCGGCGACCTGGGGGGGGGGCGCGCCCGCTCCCGCCTCCACCGGCGGCTCCAGCAGCGCGTCCCGGCAGACCGCGGTCAGCACAGCCGCCGCCGTGACGCACGCGTCGGGCGGCGGCGGCGCGGGCGCGCCCGCCGCCGCGCCCGCCGCGTCGCGCCGCCGCGCTGCCGCGTGCGCCGCCTTGGCGACGCCCGCGTGGAACGAGCGCGCGGTGGCGGCGAAATGGGCGACGACCTCTGCCGCGAGCTCGTCGCCGGCCTTGCGGCGGCCGCGCGGGGGGAGGCCCGGGGGAGGGGGGGCGGCGGGGGTGGCCGCGGCCGCGTCGGGCGGCGCTGCAGCGGCCGCGGCGGCCGCCGCGACAACCGCGGGCGGCGGCGACGACCCCGCGCCGCCCGCCGCCGCGCCCTCTGTCCCTGCATTTTCGCGCTCGCGCTCGCGCTCGCGCTCGCGCTCGCGCTCGGCGCCGCGCGCCGCGTCGGCCGCCGCGCGCCAGTCGTCGGCGGCCGCGGCCTGCACCGCCACGACGCGCTCCAAGGAGGCGAGCTCCAGGGCGGGGGGAGGGGATCCGGTCGTCAGGGCCAGCAGCATCGGCTGCGAGCCGCGCGCGACGGCGGCCGCCGCGGCGGCCAGGCCCTCGACGCGCGACAGCCGGCGCACGTACGCGTCCCGGGTGGCGGGTTCGAGGTCGGGCACGGAGGCGCCCGGGGGGAGGGCGGCCGCGGCGGCCGCGGCGTCGGCGAGCGCGGCCGACAGCGCGGCCGCGAGCGGCGCCGCCACCTCGGCCCCCGCGCCGCCGCCGCCGCCGCCTGCCGGCGACGACGCGGCGGCCAGCGCGCGGATGGCGGCCAGCAACGCGTGCGCGCCGCCGCCGGAGCCGAAAGTGGGGGGGAGCAGGGGGGCGGCATACGGCGCGAGGAGCAGGTCGGCGCCGCGCCGCGCAGCGAAGGCGCGCGCGGTCGGGCCGTGCGCGAGGGCCGCTTCCAGCATGCGCCCAGCCGCCCCCACCGCGTCTGCGAGCCAGTGGGGGGCGTCGGGCGCGGGCGGGAGGGCGCGCTCGCCGGCGAGGGGCCACGGGTCGACGGCCGGCGCGGGCGGCGCGGGCGCCGCGGGCGCCGCGCCCGCGGGCGACGGCGTGCGCTCGTCGGCGTCCATGGGGGCCGGGGCGGAGGACGCGGCCGCGGCGGGCGCCGCGGGCGGCGCGTCGGGCGCGCGCGGCGGCGGCGCGGGCGGGTCGGCCACCCCTCCAAGCCGCGCGAGGCGCACCAGCACATGCACGCACGCGTCGACCCCGTCCCCCAGCAACGCCGGCACGTGCCGCACGAGCTCGTCCAGGCCGGCGCCCAGGATCGAGGGGGTGTCGCCGGCCAGCGCGCGGAGGTAGGCGGGGTGCGAGACGGCGTCGGCGAAAAACCTGAGCGCGGCCGCGCCGCGCACCGCCGCCGCGCCCCCGGGGTTGAGGCACAGGGCGGCCAGGGTGGTGGGGACGCAGCACAGGGCGTCGGCGGTGGGGGGGACGCCGGCCAGGACGGACGCGATGAACGCCGCGGGCGCGCCCGCGCCGTCCAGCGCCGGAAAGCGCAGCGGGTCGTGGTGCACCAGGTCGGCCATGACGGACGCGGCCAAGGCGTAGAGGCCGCCGCCGAAGACGGGGGCGGCGGCGAAGATGGAGGCCAGCGACTTGTAGAGGCGTGTGGCGTCGGCGTCGTCGCCGGCGCGGTCGCCGCGGCCCGGCGCGTAGGACGCGAGGGCCACCGCGCGCAGCAGAGCTTTGAGGAGCAGGCGGCGCGCGTGGGGGACGGCGGGGCGGGAGGGCGGGGGGGTGCCTGGAGGGCGGGAGGGCGCGGCGGGGGCCGACGCGACCGCGCCCTCCACCTCGCGCTCGAGCCGCTCCGTCGCCGCCGCGAGCCCGCCCAGCTCCCGGAACAGCCCCCCCGCCGCCCCCGAAAAGTCCATAAACGCTTCCAGCACGCGCACCGCGGCCGCCACGGTCGGGACGTGCGCGGCGTCGGCGTGGCGCAGCAGCGGGACGAGCGCGGGGACGAGCCCCGCGTCGGCCAGGGCGGCGCACCCCGCGGGCGACCCGACGAGGGCGCCGCACAGGCTCATCAGGGCGTCGACAAAGGCGGGCGAGTAGCGGGAGGCGGGGGGGAGGGGGGCGGCCGGGGCGGCGGTCGCGGCGAGCGCCGCGCCGCCGGACGCCGCGCCCGCGTGCGCGCCGGCCGCCACCTCGCCCACCGACCGCCGCAGCAGCGCGGCCAGCAGCCCCGACCCGCCCCCGGCCGACGCGGCCGCGATGACGGACGCGTGGCGGGCGCGGTCGACGAGCTGGATGGCGAGCGCGCGGAGGGACAGCGTGCGGATGCGCGTCGGCACCCCCCCCTCGGCCCGCAACACCCCCGCGAGCTCCCCAACAAAGTCGGGCGCGTCCGCGAAGAACGCGGCGACGTCATCGGGGGACGGGGAGGACTGGAGGTGGAGGTAGAACGCGACGAGGCGCCGCGCGGCGTGCGCGCGGCGGCCGGGGAGGGTCGCGCCGGCGCGCGCCGCGCGCAGGCGCGTCAGGAGCGCAAACCGCTCCCGCGGCGGGACGCCGTGCGCGGCGACAAGGGACGTGAGCGCCTCGGCTTCGCCGCCGGCGGCGGCGACCGAGGGAGGCACGGCAAACGAGACGGCGCCGGGCGCGCCGCCGCCGTCGGCGGCCGACCTGTAAAAGGCAAACGAGACCGACCCGAGCGCCTCCTCGCCCGCGGCGGCCACGGCAGACTCGTCATCGCCGACCAGGGCGAGCAGGTCCAGGCCGGGAGGGGCGGGGCCCGCGCCGGCCGCCGCGCGCGCATAGGCCGCCAACCGCGCGTCAAGCGGCGCGGCGCCGTGCCAGCGCGCGGACGAGGTGTGCGTCTTGCGGATGAAGGCGATCAGGGCGCCAAAGGACGCGTCGACGACGGCAGGGTCGTCGGCGGCGAGGAGGGACGCGAGGTGCTGAGAGGGAGAGAGGGTTGGCGGGCGCCGCCCTCTCCCCTGTCCTCCGCCACCACCCCCTCCCCTCCTCGCACACACCTCGTAGCTCTGGTACAAGTGCTTGTTGGAGCAATTCTCCAGGATGGCCGCCGTCGCGCGCAGGCAGGCGACGAGCGTGCGCGCCGGGAGCGGCGGGTCGGCCCCCGCGCGCGCGCCGCCGTCGGCGGGCGCGTCGCCGCACACGAGCGCCAGGTCGGCCCGCGGCTTGACCGCGGCGTCGTAGTAGTCGTCCAGCCGGTTGAAGAGGGGGGTCCAGTGGTGGAAGTCGCCCTGAGGGAGGAGGCGGCGGGTCGGCGAGCGCGCGCGGCGAGCGCCTCGCTCCCTCCCGCCCTCCCCCCCTTCCCACCTTTTCGAACGTCCACTCAAACCCGTCCAGCAGGTCGGCCAGACCGCCGTCGGGCGCGGCCGCCGCGGCGTCGACGAGGGCGCGGACCGCGTCGGGCTGAAAGGGATGGATGGGGGTCGGCCGCGAGCCCGCCGCGGGCGCGCCGCCCGCCTCTCGCTCCGGCGCCGAGCGCAGGCGCCGGTGCGGGGGGCGAGGCGTGCCCGCGCGTGCGGGCGCGTCGCCGCGGGCGACGCCCGCGGCGCACGACTGCCGTGGGGGGGCGAATCGCGCCGCCGCCGGTTGCTGGCGGGGCCAGGTGACCACCCATCGCGCACCAACCATAGGAGCGGGGCGGCAGGACCCCGACCCCACCCCCCCACCCACACTCACCGTCTCCACCCCCTTTTTGACCTTGGCCCGCATGGGGCCGGGTCGCAGGGGGCGCCAGCAGCGGTGGGGCGAGGCTCAGGGCCGCATGCGGGAGGGGCGGCGGCGGGAGTGGAGCGGGCGGCCGGCGCGCGGCGGCGCACACACCTGCCCCCCGGCGCGCGGCCGCCCGCCCGCCCACGCGGGCCAAGCGAGCGCCCGCCGGTGTCTGGAGGGCGCGGTCGCGCCTAGTGCCGGGTGCGCGGGCGGCGGCGGGCGCGCTGCGCGCCGCCACCCCTCCCTTTTCTTAGCGGGCGGCCTCGACACGACGCGCGGGGGGCGGCCGGCGGGCGCTCGTCGCGCCCGCCGTCCCACCGCCGGAGGGCTGGCGCCTCCCGCGGGCGCCGCACGCTGAGTCTTTTCGGCGTGCGTTGCTGCCCGCGCCCCGCCGTCCAGGCCCCCGCCAGAGCGACCCCGCGCCCATAGTACGGCTTGCGACGCCCTCGCGGCCGCGCTCGCTCGCCGCCTCCACGATTCGCGGGACAGACGAGGCTGCTTTTTCTAACCGACCCTTTCTCCTTCTCCAGGCCCGAATTGGAGCGTGTTGCAGACCTGGAGTGCGCGCCAAACCAAAACAGCGGCAGTAAAGGCCGCGGCAGCGAGGAAAGGGGAGGCCTCGGCCCTCTCTCTCTCCCGTCAGCCCGCGGTCGGCAGAATCACAATCCCCGACCGCCGCCGAGACCTCTGCACAATGGCACGCATGGCGAGGTGCGCCAGGAGGCCCAGGGGGCCCGCCATGAAGCACAACGCGAGCGCGACCGCGCGCGCGCGCCGCGGCACGCCCTCGCGCGCCGCGTCGCGCGCCACCCAGGCCGCCTGCACAAAGTCCAGGGTGAGCAGGTGGAGCCAGGCGGCCGCGGTGGCGCCGGGGGTGGCGAGGACGGCGGCAAAGGCGGGGACAGAAGGTAACGGGTGTGCGGAGGCCAACGCCGCCTTCACTGCATCCAGGGACGCGCCGGGCACGCATGCAATGACAATGGCAATGTACGCGGCCGCGCCGAGGGCGGGGATGGCGGGGGAGGTGGTGAGGAAGCGGGCCTGAGGAACGGAAGGGTCGGCCGCGCGCCGGCCGCGCGCCGGCCAGCCCCCGGCTCGCGACCGCCTTCACACGCCACCAGCTGCGCCGCCGTCACCCCACCAGCCCTCACCAGGCGCCCGCGCGGGCGGGCGGCGACGACTGAATACGCCGCAACGGCGGCGACGGTGGCCGACGAAAAAGCGGCCTCGGCCAAGCCCGCCACGGGGGTGAGCCGATGCCGGTGAGTGCAGCAGCGGTGCGGTGCGGCCTGGCGCGGGCCGGCGGGCGGCGGCGCGCGGGCCAGCGGCGACGGCGGCTGCCCGGCGCGCGCCCGCCCCAATCGGGGCACTCTCGCAGGCGGCATATCGCCGGCGGCGATCCCGGGGCCGGCCGCTAGGGCCGCGGCGAGCGCGCCGCGAGTGTGGCGTCGGACGCCGCGCCCTTCACACCCTCTCCCTCCCTCGACCATGGCCGCCCTCGCCGCCTCCCGCACGTCCCTCGCCGCCCGCCCGGCGGGCTGCTCGGTGCGTGGGGAGGGTCGTTGGGGTGCGCGCGGCGCCGAGCGTCGGCCGACGCCGCGAGGGGGTTGGCCCGCCCCGCGGCCCGCCCTCCGGCGCGCGCCGGCGCCCTGCTGGCGCGTAGCTTGTGATGATCGGGCGCCCGACGGGGCGCAGCGCCCCGCGAAGGCGCCGGGGCGGCCCCCTACCCGGTCGCCAAACCCGACCCGGTCGGACGGCCCGCCGCCCGCGGCGGCCGCCGCCGACCCCGGGCCCTGCGCCGATGGCGCCGCGACACTGACGGCTGTCCGCGAGGGGTGGAATCGCAGCGCGCCCCCCCGCCCCGCCCCCGCGCGCGTCCCGGCGCCCGACCCCCCACCCCCGCGCACGCGTCCCACTCCCCCCGTCCCCTCCCTCCCCCCCAGGCCCGCCGCCGCGCGCTCCCTGTCGCCGCCCGCGCCGCGTCCCGCGAGCTGTGGTACCCCGGCGCGTCCGCCGCGCCGCACCTCGACGGCTCCGGGCCCGTCGACCGCGGCTTCGACCCGCTCGGGCTCTCCGCCAACCCGTCCGTCCGCGGCTGGATGGCCGAAGCCGAGCTGACAAACGGGAGGTGGGCCATGGCCGCGGTCGCGGGCATCCTCTTCACCGACCTCTTTGGTTTGGGCGACTGGTGGACCGCGGGCGCCAAGCCGACCGGGCTCCCCATCTCCACGCTTGTCGGCGTCGAGGTCGCCGTGATGGCGTTCCTCGAGGCCAAGCGGTTCGAATCCTGGAAAAAGACGGGCTACGGCGGCGTCGCCGGCATCGCGCCGTTCGACCCGATGGGCATGGACTCGCCCGAGATGCGCGTCAAGGAGGTCAAAAACGCGCGCCTCGCCATGGTCGCCTTCCTCGGCTTCTCCTCGGTCGCCGCCGTGCGCGGCGAAGGGCCGCTGGAAGCGTTGAAAGAGCACTTGGCCGACCCCAAGAGCGCCAACATTTTCAACACGGCCGTCGCGAAAGAGTTTGCCCTGGCCGTCGTTGCGCTCTCCTTCCTCCCCATGGTCTTCGAAGCGCGCAAGACGCTCGATCCCAAGGCGGGGGACAAGGAGCCGTTCAAGTCGGCGATCCCGTACTGAAGAAGCGGGGAAGAGAGGGCGGCAGCAGTGCGCGCGCGCGCGCACGCGCGCGAACACTGCTTCTCCCGCCCTCGTTGCCCTTACGCCGCCGACGCGCGGCTCAGGGCGGTGGCGGGCGGTGTGTGTGCGCCATGTGTGTGACACGCGAGTGGGTCCAGGCTTTGGGGCGGGGCGGGAGGAAGGGCGGGAGGGAGCGCGCACGCCGGTCGGGTCGCCCCCACTCTCCTCTTCGCGGCGCGCCTCGGCGCGCCGCCCCTCCATCGCCATGTCGGCGCCGCCGGCCGGGTCGCCGCTCGAGGGCTCGCGCCAGCCGCTGGCCAAGCCGCGCATCGAGGCGGCTGCGGGCGACGGGGGCCACCTCTCCTTCCGCCTGCTCGCCTCCCCGCTGCGCCCGCGGTCGGCGGCGTCCGAGCTGCCGCGGGCGGGCATCGAGCTGGGCAGCGGGCGCAGCCCCGACAAGGGGCGCGCCGGCGACGGCCGCGGCCGGGCGGCGTCCGCGAGCGGCGGGGCCGCCGGCGAGGACGGGCCGACGTGCGACAGCGCGGCCCTGCGCGCCGCACTGGACGACGTGGCGGCCGCGCTCGCGGCGGGCGGCGGGGACGCGCCGCAGAGGCCGACGCTCGCGCCGCGAGCGCCGGCACCGGCGGCGTCGAGAGCCGCTCCTGGGGTGCCGTCGTCGGGCGGCGCCGGGGCGGGCGTCGGCGATCCTCGAGCGTCGACGCCGCCCGCCGCCGCGGGGGGCGCCGTCGACCCCCTGGCCGGCTCGCCCATCACGCTTGCCGCGGCCGTTCGCGCTACCTCGCCCGTGGCGCGAGGCGCGGGCACGGCGGACGCGGCCGCGGCGCCCGCGGCGACGCCTACGCCCGCGCGCTCGTCGCCCCCCGCCACCGCCACCCCCATGGACCCCGCAGCCGCTGAAGCCCACTTCATCGGCGACTTTATGGCCGCCACCCTGGGCGCGTCCGACCCCGCTTCCGCTTCCCTGGCCGGCGCGACCCCGCGCGCGCTCGCGGCCGCGCTCGCCGACGGGTCGGCCCTCTGCCGCTTCCTGAATGCCGTCGCCCCCGATTCCGTCGACGAGCGCGCGGTCAACGCAGCGGCGCCGGGCGGGGGGGCGCTGGGCAGGGCGGCGGCGGAGGAGAACGCGGCGCTCTATCTCGACGCGGCGCGCGCGGCCGGCGCGGCCCTCCCCCCAGCCGCCACCCCCGCCGCCGTCGCGTCCGGGTCCCCCGCCGCGGTCGACGCCGCGTGGGCCATCGCCTGGCTGGCCCTGTCCCGCCCGCTGTCGGTGCGCGCCACGCCGTCCCTCGCGGCGCTGCGCGCGCCGGGGGAGGACGAAGCCGCGCTCGCCGGCGCGTCCCCCACCACCCTGCTCCTGCGCTGGCTCAACCACCACCTCGGGGCGAGCGGCGCGTGGGCGCGGCCCCCTGTCGACGACTGCGGCGGGGACCTGGCCGACGGCGCGGCGCTCGCCGCGCTCGCGGCCGCGCTCGGCGCCGACCCGGCGCCATCGTTGCCCGAGCTGCGGCGGTTGAGGGCCGGCGCGGATTTGACCGCGCGCATGGCCGACCTGGCCGCTCGCGCGGCGGCCGTCCACCCTTGCCTCGCCGCGCTCGCCGGCGGCCGCCCCCTCCCCCCCCCTCCCGCCCTCGCCTCCGGCTCCCGCACCGTCGGCGCCGCCGTCCTCGCCACCATCTTTGCCGCCTCCCCCGACACCGGTGGCGACGGCGGCGCGGCGAGAGCGCTGGAAGCCGCCGCCGCGGCCGACGGCGGCGAGCCGCGCGATGACCGCGCGCTGCGCGTCTGGGCGTCCTCCATGCTGGCGCACGACGGGGTGCCAGCGACGGGGGGGGAATTTGCGGCGGCGCTGCGCGAAGGGTGGTGAGTGAGGAGAGGAGAGAGGAGGGGCGGGAAGAGGCGGGCGGCGCGCGCGCGCCACCTCCCCACCACCCCTCTCCCCTCTCCTCCAGGCTCTGGCTGCGCATGCTGGACGCGGTCGCGCCCGGCGCCGTCGACTGGAAAGCGGCGCGCGCGCCGCCGTTCAAGCCGTTGCTGCGGCGCCCCGCCTCGATCCAAAATTGCAACCAAGCAGTCGCCGTCGCGCGCTCCGTGCTCGGCCTCCCCCTGGTCAACGTGGGCGGCGAAGATCTCGCAAACGGCGAGCGCAAGCAGGCCGCGGCGCTGCTGTGGCAGCTGCTGCGGCGGCACACGCGGCGGCTGCTGCTCGAAGCGTCGGCGTCCGAGGCCACGGAAGCAGGGGATGGAGGCAGTGGCCCTCACGCGTCCGCGTCCGACGCCGGCCTGGACGCCGAAGTCCTGGCCTGGGCCAACGCGCGCGTCGCGGCCGCGGGCGGGCGCCGCCGCGCAGCGTCGCTCGCCGACCGCGCGGCGGGCCTCTTCCTGCTCGACCTGCTCGCCGCCCTGGCCCCGGGAGCGGTGAACCCCGCCCTGGTGTCTCCCGGGCGCACCACCCGGGAGCGGGAGTGCAACGCGCGGTACGCGGTCGCCGCCGCGCGCAAGCTCGGCGTGTCGCTGCCGCTGCTGTGGGAGGACGTCGCGGAAGCGTCGCCGCGCGCCTCGCTCATCTTCATGGCGTCGCTCATGCTCTTTGACAAGCGGCGCCGGCGCAAGGGGGGGGGGGGGGCGGCGGGCGTGGTTTGAGGGGAGGAGAAACAATGACACAGATGAACACCCGCCGCACACCCTTCCTCTCGCTCTCTCCTCTCTCTTTCATCCGAGCGCCGACACGTCGCCGGCGGCCGCGAGCGCGAGCGCGTCGGCGGCCGCGTCGGTCGGCGCGCGCAGGGGGAGCCAGGCGCGCGCGCGCGCGGCCGCCGCGCCGGCGGTCGCCCGCGACCGCAGCACGGCCGCGCCCGCAGCCGCGAATGCGGTCCGAGCACCGCTGCCGCCGGCCGACGCGGGCAGGGTGGCGGCGGTCTCCAGCAGGGCGAGGGCGGCGTCGGCGGTGGCCGCGTCCGGGGCGGCGGCGGCCGCGGCGGCGAGCGCGGCCGCCGCGCCGGCGAGCGCGCCCCGCTCGGCGCCGCACGCGGACACCAGGTCGGCCAGGGCGTTGGACAAGTCGTCCGCGGCGGGCGACGCGGCCGCGTCCTCGGGCGGGAGGGTGGGCGCGGCGCGCGCGAGCGCGCGCGCCGCGGCGGACGCGCGCGACGCGGCGGCGGACGCTGCCGCCGCCGCGGCCGCCGCGCCGGCCGCGGGCGGCGGCCGAGGCACGTCGCCGGCGCCTTCCAGGGCCCAGGCGAGGAGCGGGACGTCGGGGAATGAGGGGCCGAGGTCGGGGTCGGCGCCGACAGCGGCCGCGAGCGCGGGCGCGACCGGGCCCGCCACCGCCCACGCCAGCGGCGCCGCGACCGCGCGCGCCAGCGCAAGCGCGTCCGGCTCGCCGCGCAGGGCGGGGCGCACGGCGGCCAGGCCGGCGAGCGCGGCGGCGAGCGTCGCTGCGGCCGCGCCTCTCGCGCGGTCGAGCGCTTGCGCCGCCGCCGCACCGCCCCCACGCCCCCCAAAATCCAGCAGCGGCCTCAGTTCGTCCACCAGGGCCGCCGCGCGAGCCAGCGCCCCCAGCGCCGCGGCGCGGCCTGCCGCGTCGACAGACGCCACCGACGCCGCCGCGTCTGCCGCGCGCCCGGAGGCCGCGGGCAGTACGGCCGCGACGGCGGCCGGGTGGCGGCGGGCCAGGGCGAGGGCGGCGGCCAGGGCGGGGCGCGCGGCACCGCTGCTGCGGGGGGCCGGCGCCAGGGCGGCGGCGACAGCGTCCGAGGCGGCCGTCTCCAGGGCAGAGCCGGTGCGCAGGCTGGCGGCCAGGGCCGCCGTTTGGAGCCAGGAAGAAGAAGGGGGCAGAAGAGGAGGGGGGGCGGGGTCGTCGCTGTCGAACGCGGCGCCGTCGTCATCGCTGCCGCCCCCGCCGCCACCGACCGCCGCCAGCACCGCGTCGGGAAACATGCTGTATAGATCCGCCAGCACTGCGGCCGCGCGACCGCCGGGGTCGGCGCGCGCGGCGCCGGCGAGCGCGGCCGCGGCGGCCGCGAGCGCGGCCGGTGGGCGCGCGACCGCCGCCGCCAGCTCATCAGCGGTGTCGCCCGCCGCGGCGGCTAGCCGAGCCAGCGATGCGGCTTCGGCGGGCGTCGCGGGCCGCGCGGGGGGAAAGGCGAGGCCGCCCGCGCCGCGCGGCCACGCGGCGGCCGCCGCGACCGCCAGCGCGGCCGCCGCCGCGACCGCGCCCGCGCCCGACACGCGGGGGGGGGCAGTCAATGAGGCAGCCCGTTGGGCCAGGGCGGCCACCGCCGCCGGCGCGCCGGCGGCCGCAGCGGCCGCGAGCGCGCGCGCGGCCGCTGCGAGCGACGCCTGCCCAGGGCTCGACCCTCCGCGGTCCAGGGCGGCCTGCAGCACGCCAAACAGGAGCTCGCGAGCGTCGTCGTTGTCGAGCGAGGGATCCAGCACGGCGAGCGCGTCGGCGGCGGCGCCCGCAAGCGCGGCGTCGTCGCCGGCGCGCGCGAGAGCGGCCGCGGCGGCAGAAGCCGCGGCCGCCGTGGACGCTGCGCCGCCGTCGAGGGCGGATGCGACGGCCACGTCCACCGCGTCGCGCGAGCCTGACGCGAGGGCTTCGGCGAGCGTGGGCGGCGGGTCGGGACGCGCGGCCGCGGGCGTCTCGACTCCGAGCACGCCTGCCCACGCCGGTGCGGCCGACGCCAGCAACGCCCGCGCCTCCACCGACCCAAACCGGGCCACTGCGGCCGCGGTGGCGGGGAGGAGGCAGGCGGCGGCGCCAGGGGCAGCCTCGAGCGCGGCGGCCGCCGCAGCAGCAACGGAGGCCGCGTCCGCGGGCGAGCACTCAAACGGCAGGCCGGCGACCGACGCGATGACGGCAGGATCCGGTGGCACGCCAGCCGCGGCGGCTGTCCAGGCGGCGAGGGTGGCGCGCGCGGGCGGCTCGCGCGGCGGCGCGGGCGGCGCCGGTTGCCGCGCCGCCGCCACCTCGTCAGTCGCCATCGGCTCGCCTTGGGCGCCATCAAGCGCAACTGCCAAGCTTGTTTCGCCCAGAAGGCGGGCGGCCGCCGCCGCGCGACGGCAGGCGCCGCGCGCCGACGCGGCCGCAACAACAGACCCACCGTCGGCCGCCAGCGCGCGCGCGAGGGTGGGCGCCGCGGTGTCGCCCCAGGCCAACCCGACGAGCATGTCCAGGCGACCGTCGATGCCGGCGGCGGCGACGCCTGCTTCGGCGAGGGCGGGGTGCGCGCTCCGCGCGGCGGCAGCCGCCGCGCGCCGCGGCAGCAGGGGCAGCGTCGCGCCGCCTGCGTCGACCAGGGACCGGCCTGGTGTGCCCAGGTAGAGCGACTCCAGGCGGCTGCCTCGACCGGCACACGCGACGATGGCGAGGGCCGACGCGTCGGCGACGGCCGCGGCCGCGACGGCGACGGGCGCCGCCCCGTCGACCAGCGCAACCTCTTCAGCGTCTGTCACTCCTTTCTCAACCCAGCCCCCTTCCAGAGCGGCCAGCAGCGCACTCCCGGCGCCGTCGCCGGCGGCGAGCGCGGCGGCCGCCGCCGCAGGCCGCGCCGCGACGGCCGCCGCGGCGGCGTCGGCCGCGGCCGCGGCGCCGCCGCCGCCGGCCACGATGGCGAGCAAGCACTCGATGTCGAGAGGGTCGGCGGAAGAGGCGAGGGCGGTCGCGGCGGGCGCCACGCACGCGGCGGCGAGCTCAGCGGCGCCCGGCGACGCCAGAAGAACGCCTGCCCAGTCACCCTCCCCCGCCGCCGCCCGCAGGCAGGCCCGGGCCCGAGCCCGGGCCGCCGGCGCGGGCGAGGCGAGGCCGGTGAGGAAGCGGGCGACGACGGGCCGTGCGCCGTCGCCGCCGTTGCCCACGCGTAGCGCGCGCCGCAGCGGCTCAGCCACTGCATCGACAGCCGCGGCCGGCAGAGCATCCGCCAGCGCCAAATCGAGCAACTCGGGCGCCCAGGCCGGCGGCAGCGCGGCCGCGGCGCCCGGGTCGCGCGCGAGCAGCGGGCCCGCCCAGCGCCACGCGCTGGCCGCGCCCTCCCCCACGCACGCGGCGGCCACCAGGTCGGGGTCGCGCACCGACCGCAGGGCGGCGCCCGCGGGGGTCGCGGCGGCCAGGGCGGCCAGGGCTTCCGCCAGACCGGCCGGCGGCGCGCGCGCGGCCGCCGTCGCCGCGCGCCGCAGCGCCCCCCCCGGCGGCCGCTCCCACGACGCCGCGCCGCGCGAGCGCAACCAAGTCTCTGTCGCGTCCGCCGCGGCGGCGTCGGCCGCGGCCTCGGCGGCGGCGGCGGCGGCGCGCGCGCGCGCGGCGTCCGACCCCGGCGCCCCCACCCCCGCGCCCGCCTCGCCGGCCGCCATGGCCACCAGCAGCGCTCGCACGCTCGGGTCGGCGGCTGCTAGCGGGGCCAGAGCGGTCGGGGAGGCGGCGGCGAGCAGGGCCGCGACGCGGGCGGCCGCCCACCACGCAGCCGTGCGCGCGAGCGCGGGCGGTGCGACCGCGCCGGCAACCGCCGGCAGAGGCGCGGGCGGCGGGTCGTAGGCGGCCAGGGCAAACGCGGCTACGAGCAAGTGCGGGTTGGCGAGCGGCGGCGGAGATTGAGCAGCGTCGCCCGCGTCGCCTCCGCTCGCCGCCGCCCGCAGCCGCCGGACCAGCAGCTCGTCCGCGAGCGCCAGCGCGTCGTCCGGCGCCAGCGGCGTGCCGGTGAGGCCCGCCAGCAACACGTGGGTGAGGGCGTCCTCGTTGAGGGCCGCGCCAGACACGAGCGACGCGAGCGCGCGCGCGTCCCCCGCGCCCGCGGCCTCGCCGGGCGTGCAGTACGACCGCGCATCGTTCTCCAAAAACAGCGCCCGCCGCAGCACGGCCCGAAACGCGGGGCCGGGCAGGCCGGGCAGCGCGGGCGCGAGGACGGAGGTCGCCCACGCGGCCGCCGCCGCGAGCGCGGGCGCCGCCGCCGCGGCGGCCGCGCCGGGCTCGGCCGCCGCGCCGGCCAGCAGCGCGCCGCACGCCGCGCCCAGGACGTCGCCCGCCCAGGCCTCGATGTCGGCGGGGGTGGCGTGGGGGGGGGGGGTCGAGGCGGGGCCGCCGGGCGCGACGAGCGCCGCGGCGAACGCCGACGCGTCGAGGTGGCCGCCCGCGCACCCGCGCACCAGGCGCCGCACCAGGTCGCGCGCCCGGGGGCGGGCGTCGGGCGAGGCAAAGGTGTCGGCCAGGGCGGCGGCCAGCATGGTTTCCACGGTGGGCGGGGGGGCGGCGGGGTCGCCGCGCGCGGGCCAGCTCGCGCCGCGCGCCGCGGCGCGCACAACGCCCACCGCCGCCGCACACCCCCCTCCTTTCCCACCATCCCGGCCATCCGCAGCAATGTACGCGGCCAGGGCGGCCGCGGCGGCGGCGGGCAAGGCGCGGGCGAGGGCTTCCACCGCGCGCGCGGCGGCGGCCGACGCGGCGGGGCGCCCGCGCAGCGCGAGCACGGCGGCGACCGCGTCGGCGTCGCCGGGGGCGGCGGCGTCGCCGACGGTGGCCACGATCTCGTCCAGCAGGGACGCGCCGGCGCGGGCGGACGCGGGGGCGGAAAATAGGGCGTCGAGCGCCGACGCGGCCGCCCCGCGCCCGGCGGGCGTGCGGCACGCCAGGGTGAGCAGGCGCAGGGTGGCGCGCGGGTTGTCGCGCAGGGTGGGGGAGGTGGCGAGGGTCGTGGCGGCGGCCGCGAGCGCGGTCGCGGCGGCCGCGCTCGGCGGAAACGCCGCGCGCTCCAACGCTCCTTCACTCACTCCCAACGGCCCCACCGCGTCCGCCACCGCCGCCACGCCGGGCGGCAGCACGGGAGGGCGGCCGCCGGCAGCCGGCGGCGGCCCCGCGGGCGGCGGGTCGCCGCCGCCGCCGGGGCGTGGCGGCAGCGCGGCGCCGGCCAGGCGGGCGAGGAGGGCGCCGGGGGCGGACTCCGCCCACAGGCGGGCGCCAAAGACGTCGGCCACGTAGGCGGCGGCGAGGTCGTCCCGCCAAGGGGCGGCGGGGGTGGCAGCGGCGGCGGCCGCCGCGTCGCTCCCGCCCTCTCCCGACGCCTCCTCCACCGCCGCCCGCGCCAGCACAGCCGCCGCCAACTGCGCCAGCGGCGCCGACCGGCGGCCGCCGGCCGCGCCGCACAGCCAGCCTGCGAGGCGCGCGCGCGGGGCCGGGGCCAGAGCGGCGAGCGGGGCGGACGCGGCCGCCGTCACCGCGGCGGCCAGCAGGTCCGGCGGCGGCGCGGCGGGCGAGTCGGCGAGGGCGGCGAGCGCGGCGTCGAGCGCCTCGGCGGCGAGGTCGCCGCCGCCGTCGGTCGTTGGCGCGGGCTCGGGCGACGGCTTCCCGTCGTCAGCCTCCACTTCAGCACCCATCCCTCGCCTTCCAGCCCCTCGCCCGCGGGCCGCCACGCGGCGCGCGTCGGGCGGCGGGTCGGGCGCGGCTGCGGGCCGCTTGGCGCCTCTGGGCGGCATTCCGTGGATGTGGAGGGCGGCAGTTGCGCTTGGTGGGCGCGTCAGGGCATCTTGGAGGTGGCGGGGGCGCGCAGTTGTGTGGGATTGGCCGGCCGAGCACGCCGCCCGCCCACACCCCTCCGCCCCCCCCTCTTCCACCATGGCCACCGCCCTCGCGTCCCGCGCGTCCGTCGCCCGCCAGTCCCTGCGCGTGCGTGCGAGGGGCGAGGGGCGGCCGGCGTCGCACTCGGCGGGGCGACTTGGCCCCGGCCCCCTCGGGCCAGCTCGGGCGCCGCCCGCGCCCCGCGATTGGCTTGGAGAGCGGGCTGATTCAGAAGGGGGCGGCCGTCGCGGGCGGCGCGCGGGCGGCGCCTCGGGCCGGCCTTGCTCCTGCCGAGGCTCGCGGGGCCGCCCTCGGGCCGCCGCCACGCCGGCCGCGCCCGGGCCCCCGGCCACGGACCGATCTTTCGGGGTGGCGCCGTTTTGGGGCGGCGTCGCGGGCCGGCGGCGGCTGGCGGCGCGCGAGGTTGCCCCCGCGCGCCCGACCCCGACGGCGCCCGACCCCCACCCCCACCCTCCCCAACCCAGACGCGCGCCGCCCGCCGCGTGACCGCCGCCGCCGCCAACCGCGGCCTGTGGCTGCCCGGTGAGCAGAGCGAGAGGGGGGAGGGGAGAGGGAAGGGTGGCGCGGCCCCCGCTCACCACCCCCACCCCCTCCCCCCCTCTAGGCACCAAGGCGCCCCCCCACCTCACCGGCTCCCTCCCCGGCGACCGCGGCTTCGACCCGCTCGGCCTCGGCACGGACGCGGGCCGCCTCAAGTGGTGAGGAGGGACGGGGGAGGCAAGGTGGAGGCGCGCGTGCACCGCCCCAGTCTGAACACCCCCCCCCGCCCCTGCAGGTACGCCGAGGGCGAGCGCACCAACGCGCGGTGGGCCATGATTGCGGTCGCCGGCATCCTGGGCGCGGAAGCGCTCGGGGTGCCGGTCAAATGGTTTGAGGCCGGCGCCAAGTACGACGCGTCGGCCGGCATCCCCATCCTGGGCCTGCTCGCCATCCAGCAAGTGTTGTTCGGCTTCCTGGAGCTCAACCGGTTCGCCGCGTACAAAGGTGGGGGGTGGGGGGTGGGAGTGGGGCGCGTTGTGGGGGGTCGGCGTCCCCGACGCTCACGCCTTGTTTTTTTTTTCCGCCCCCGCCCCCCCAGGCGAGAAGAACGCGCTCTTCCCCCTGGACCCCGCCGGCATGAACTCCGAGGCCAACGCGGTCAAGGAGATCAAAAATGGGCGCCTCGCCATGGTCGCGTTCATCGGGTTTGCGGTCCAGGCGCTCGTCACGCGCGAGGGGCCGATCGAGGGCCTCGTCGCCCACCTCGCCAACCCGTTTGGGCACAACATCGTGACCAATATCGCCAACCTGCCCGCGATTGTCGGCAAGTGAGGGGCGGGGGGGTGGCGGGGCGCCGGTGGCGCGCGGGGGCGCCGCGCGCGCGGGCGCGGCCGCCACGCCGGCGCGCCCGCTGTGCGGGCCCGGGCGGATGAGGGGCTGTGTGTGACGCTCGCAGACTCGAGACATGGTGGGAGCAGGGGCGGGGCGGGCTCGAGCGCGCGCGGCAGCGTCTCTCTCCTTTGACCCATTCGCCGTGTGTGTGTGCGTCGGTGCCGTTGTTACAGGGGCGGGTGCGGGCGCGCGGGAGGGCGCCGTTCAAAACCGGGGCCGAGTGCTGGGCAGGCTGGCGGAGCGGGCGGGGAAAGAGCGTGGCGCGCGCGCCGCGCCTCGTCAGAGCAGGCCCTGGAAGGCGTCCGGGTCGGCCGCCAGCCGGGTGCACGCGTCGTCGAGGAAGGACTGAAGGGTGGGGGGTGGGGCGTGTGAGGGCGGGTGAGCGCACGCGGCCCGCCGAGCCAGCACGCCCCGCGCCCCACCCGACCGCCCCTCCCGCCTCTCTCTCCCTCCCTGACCTTGCGCACGGACACGATGGGGTACGCCACCATGGACAGGCGCACCCCCAGGGACCCCGCCATGAGCGCGGTCGACTCGAACTCGACGACCTGTTGGGGAGAGGGAGAGGGTGGGTCGCGCACACCCCTTTTTTCTCCTCCCCACCACCCCCCCTCCTCCCCATACCGTGACCAGCATCGGCCGGTCGCCGGCCCCTTCATCGCCCAGGTCGCGGCGGAGGAGGCCGTACTCCCACCCCGCGTGCGCGGCCGCGAGCCGAAACTCGGTGCGCGCCACGTCGCCCGGCAGGGAGAGGAAGTCGGCCGCCGGCGTGAACCGGTAGAACGCGTCGGACGCGAGGTGGGCGGGGCGGGCGCCGGGGGGGAACGCTCTGTCGACGAGCGAGCGCGAGACGCCCTGGGAAGGGGGGGGGCTCCGTCGTCCTCGGACCGCCGCCATCGCGGGCCGCTCGCGTGTCGGCGCATACCCTGGGGCGCGCGGGCGCCGCGGCCCGCACGGCGCGGTGGCGCCCACCCTCCCCTCTTCCTCCCACCTCCAGGCTCTCCAGCCCCAGCACCGGCTTCAGGCGCAGGGCGTGCACCCGGGACCGGCCCGCGGGCGAGTGCCAGCGGACGTAGAGGACGCAGTCGAGCGCGGGCGCGGGCGCGCGCGGCGCGCGCGGGGGGGGCGCCGCGCGCTTGGCGGCCGGCGCGCGCGGGGTGGGCTAACGTGTGGGGGCGTCTGTGGGCGCATGGCGGGCGCGGGAGGGAGGCGCGAGGGGCCGGGACACGCGCGCGCCTCGGGCGCGGGCCGCGCGGGCGCGCCGCCTCCCTCCCCCCCTCTCCCTCTCGCTCACCGACGCCGCATTCTCGTCGTCGGCCGCGATTTTGGGGTCGGCCGCGTCGGCGCGCGCCCGCTTGCGCGCGGGTTTGCGGCGCATGGGGGGCATGGCCGGGCGCGGCCCGGGGCCCGCGCCGCGGGTGGGGGGGGCGACCGCTCGGTGACGGCGGGCGGGCGGGCGCGCCGAGGGCGCGCCAGGAGGTGTGAAGAGGGAGGGACCGGACGCGCGCGCGCAGGCCCCCGCCCTCCACACCCGCTCGGCGTCCACTCTGCCGCACGGCCACCACCCCCCCGCCACCGCGCGCGGCCGCCGCCGCCCGCCCAGCCAAGCGCCGGCGCGACCCCGCGACCCCGCGACACCGCGCGCGCGTCACCGCCACCGCCGCGCCCTCCCCACCCCTCTCCACCCCGCACCATGGCGAAAACCGCTGTCGCGGCTCCCCGCCCGGTGGGTGAGGGGCTGAAAGCCTACTACCAGGGCAAGATCGAGGAGGCGGAGCAGGCCGCGCGCGACCGGGCGGCCACGCTGCGCCGGCTGGAGGCGCAGCGCAACGAGCTCAACACCAAAGGTCAGTGGTGGGATGCGGGAGGTGGGCGGCCGGCGCGCGGGGCAGCGCACAGCCGCGCGCGCATCGCCGACGCCGCCCCCCTCCCTCCCGCTCAGTGCGCCTGCTGCGCGAGGAGCTGCAGCTGCTGCAGGAGCCCGGGTCGTACGTCGGGGAGGTGGTCAAGGTGGGGAGGGGGAGGGGGGAGGGGGGGAGGCTGCGCACGCCGGCGCGCGCGGCGAGACCCCCGCCAACCACCCCCCACCCCCGCCGCCCCCCGCAGGTCATGGGCAAGTCCAAGGTCCTGGTCAAGGTGCACCCGGAAGGCAAGTACGTGGTGGACATCGACCCATCGATCGACGTCGCCGCCGTCAAGCCCGGCGCGCGCGCCGCGCTGCGCAACGATTCCTACGCCCTCCACCTCCTCCTCCCCACCAAGGTCGACCCCCTCGTCTCCCTGATGAAGGTGGAGAAGGTGCCCGACTCCACGTACGACATGGTGGGCGGGTTGGACCGCCAGATCAAGGAGATCAAGGAGGTGATCGAGCTCCCGATCAAGCACCCCGAGCTGTTTGAAGCGCTCGGCATCGCGCAGCCCAAGGGCGTGATCATGTACGGGCCGCCGGGCACGGGCAAGACGCTGCTCGCGCGCGCGGTCGCGCACCACACAGACTGCACCTTCATCCGGGTGTCGGGGTCGGAGCTGGTGCAAAAGTACATTGGCGAGGTGGGGGCAGGGGAGGAGGGGTGGTGGGAGCGAGGCGGTCGCGGCGACCCCAACGACGGCGGCCCCCCCCACCCCTCCTCCCTCCCCCCCCCCAGGGCTCGCGCATGGTGCGGGAGCTTTTCGTCATGGCGCGCGAGCACGCGCCCTCGATCATCTTCATGGACGAAGTCGACTCCATCGGCTCCGCGCGCTCGTCCGACTCGTCGGGCGATTCCGAGGTACAGCGCACCATGCTCGAGCTGCTCAACCAGCTCGACGGGTTTGAGGCGTCCAACCAGATCAAGGTCATCATGGCCACCAACCGGCTCGACATCCTCGACCCCGCGCTGCTCCGCCCCGGCCGCATCGACCGCAAGGTGGAGATCCCCGCCCCGGGCGAGGGCGCGCGCGTTGACGTCCTCAAGATTCACTCGCGCAAGATGAACCTGGTGCGCGGCGTCGACCTGGCGCGCGTCGCCGAGCTGCTGCCGGGCGCGTCGGGCGCCGAGCTCAAGGCCGCGTGCACCGAGGCGGGCATGTTTGCGCTGCGCGAGCGGCGGTCGCACGTCACCCAGGAAGACTTTGAGCTGGCGGCGGCCAAGGTGATGAAGAAGGACGACTCCAAGTCGGTCTCGCTCAAGCGGCTCTGGAAGTGACGGGGCGGGGCGGGGCGGGGCGGGGTTGGGGGCCGGGCCCGGGCTCGCGGCGACCTGCCGCGGCCCCGTGTTTTCTGGGGGGGCGCCGCGGTGTGCGTGTGTGGATCTGTGCTCTTCCTGCGCCGCGAGGGGGGCGCAGCGGGCAAAAAGGGGCTGCCCACGGCGCGCGGCGCGCCACCGCCGGCACACCACGCCACCCCCTCGGTCCCCCGCCTTTCGCCGCCCTTCCCCGACTGCACGTGGCGTTTCACCTGCTGCCCTCGCAGAGCGCCCTCGCGCGCAATGCGCATACAGCGCGTGCGGCCGCCGGCGGCGCTCGCCCAATGCCGTGCCCCGCTGGCACCCAGCGCCGCCCGCGCCCGGTGCCCGGCGATCGCGCCACTTCGCCTCGTCCATGGGGCGCGCGGGCGGCGCCCCCAGCGCGCCCGCCCTGTCGCGGCCACCACCGGTGACGGCTCCCCACCCCCTGTCGCCCTGCCCGACGGTGCGGTCGTGTCCCGGCTGGAGGTCGAGTACGGCGGTCGCAAGGTGCGTGCAGTGGGGGGAGTGGGGTGGCGCCGAGGCGGCGGGGCGGCAACGCGGCGGCCGCGCGCCCCGCCGACGCGCCGCGCGCCCTCGACCCCCCGCACGCCAGATCGCGTTTGAAACCGGCGAAATCGCGCGCCAAGCCGGCGGCGCGGTGACGCTGTCCGACGGGGACACGGTCGTCCTCGCGACGGTGTGCGCGGGCGCCAAGACCGGCGACGGCTCCTTCACCCCGCTCGCGGTGCACTACGCCGAGCGCTTTTCCGCGGCGGGCCGTACCACGGGCTCGTTCATCAAGCGCGACGGCCGCCCCAAGGACGGCGAGACGCTCATCTCGCGCCTGGTCGACCGCCCGCTGCGGCCGTCGATCGCGGCCGGGTGGGCGGCCGACACCCAGGTGCTGCTCTGGGTGCTGTCGTACGACGGCGTGCACGCGACCGAGCCGCTGGCCATCACGGCGGCGGGCGCGGCACTCGCGCTCTCGGAAGTGCCGGCCGCGCGCGCGGTCGCCGGCGCGCGCGTCGCGCTCCTGCCGGCGAACGCCGTATTTGCCGACGGCGACGCGCCCGGTGTCCCGTCGCCGTGCGGCGGGTGGCTGGTGGCGAATCCGACCGTCGCGCAAGCCGACAGCAGCGCGCTCGACCTGATCGTCGCCGGCACGTCCCGCGCCGTCCTCATGATTGAAGGCTATGCCTCGTTCGTCCCCGACGCCGTCATGGCGGCCGCGGTGCGGGTGGGGGCGGAGTCTGTGGCGGTCGTCGCCGCGGCGGTCGACGGGTGGGCGGCCGCGGTCGGCAAGCCCAAGTCGGCAGACAGGACGCTGCCCGACCCGAAGCTGGTGGCCATCGTCAAGGCAAGCGCGAGCGACGCGCTGGCGGACGCGTTTCGCACGCCAGGCCTCTCCAAAACGGAACTCAGCGGGCGCGTCGACGCCGCGCGGCGCGCCGCGGCCGCCGCGGCCGGCGTCGAGGTCGGCACCCCCCCCGACCCCACCTCCGACACCCCCACCGAAGCGCAACTGCACACCGCGTTCAAGGGTGTGCTTTCGGCCGCGATGCGGGCCGCCCTGCTCGACACGGGGATGCGCTCCGACGGCCGCGCCGCCGACGCCGTGCGCCCCATCGCCTCCAGAGCCGGACTCCTGCCCAGGACCCATGGATCCGCCCTCTTCACCCGGGGCGAGACGCAGGCGGTGGCGGTCGCGACGCTGGGGTCGGACGACGCCGCTCAAAAAATCGACGACCTCGCCACCGTCGCCCGGGACGCGTCCCGCCGCTTCTACCTGCAGTACTATTTTCCGCCGTGTTCGGTCGGCGAAACGGGCCGTGTCGGCGCCCCCGGCCGGCGCGAGATCGGGCACGGCGCCCTCGCCGAGCGCGCGCTCGCGCCGGCAGTGCCCGAACGGGCCGCCTTTCCCTACACGGTGCGCGTCGAATCCACCATCACCGAATCCAACGGCTCCTCCTCCATGGCGTCGGTGTGCGGCGGCACCCTGGCTATGCTCGACGCGGGCGTCCCGCTCGCGGCGCCCGTCGCGGGCGTCGCCATGGGGCTGATCCTCGAGAAACAAGACAGTGAGACTGGTGGTGACGACCGGGAGCCTCGTTTCCTGATCCTGACCGACATCCTGGGGTCGGAGGACGCGCTGGGCGACATGGACTTTAAAGTAGCGGGGTCGGCGGACGCGATCACCGCGTTCCAAATGGACATCAAGGTCGAGGGCATCACCCTGGCCGTCGTCGAGGCCGCGCTGGCGGCTGCCGGGAAAGCGCGGGCCCACATCTTGGGGGAGATGGAGAAGTGCGCGCCGCCCCCGCGGCGCGCCCTCTCCCCCTACGCCCCGCGCATCGAGCTCCTCACCGTCCCCCCCGACCGACTGGGCACCCTCATCGGCCCCGGCGGCCGCACCGTGCGCGCGGTGCGGGACGCGACGGGGTGCACCGAGGTGCAGGTGGTGGACAACGAGGGCGGCGTCGTCGAGCTGACCGCCCCGTCCGACGCCTCCCTGGACGCCGCGCGCGCCATGATCTACGCCATCGTGACAGACCCCGAGCCCGGGACGCCGTTCCCGGGGTCGAGGGTCGTGTCGGTGCAGCGGTTTGGGCTCGTCGTCGAGTTTGTGCCCGGCAAGTCGGGCCTGGCCCACGCGTCCGAGCTGCCGCCCGGGCGCGGCGTGGACGAGTATGAAGTGGGGGACCGGATCGACGTCGTCGTGCTGGAAGCGGGCGACGGGCGGTACAAGCTGAGCGCGCGGTCGGCGTCGGAGCGCGCCGACGACGCCGACCGCGACCCGCCGCCGCCTCCAGGCCCGCCACCACCCCCGCCCACGCCGGGTCGCATCTACCGGGGCGCGACGGTGCGCGGCGTCGCCGCCTTTGGCGTGTTCGTCGACCTCGGCGGCGGCGCGTCCGGCCTGGCCCACGTCTCCGAGCTCACCCCCCCCCGCCCCGCCGACGCGGGCGACCGCTTCGAAAAAGGGGACAAGGTGGACGTGGTCGTGCTGGCGGTGGGGGACGGCGGGAAGGTGAGCCTCAGCCAGAGGCAGGTCGACGCGTACGCGGCCGAGAGCGAGGGTGACGGGGAGGGGGACGCGCCGGGCACGCCCGTCGCGCGCGAGGTCGCGCGCCCGGGCGTGGAGTGACGGGCGGCGTGCAACGACTTGGGGCGGCGGCCTTGCGCGCTCGAGGAGGCTACGCGCGTGCGGCGTCGTGCGGCAGGGCGCGGCGCTGCCCCTGCCTAACACCCTTCTCTCCCCGCCGGCCGGTCGTGTCACCGGTCGGCCGCCCTCCTCAGAGCGCGTCCCGCGGGTGAGTGGGGCGCGGTGGCGGGCGGGCCGCGCCACGCAGCGCGGCCATGGCGCGCCAAGCGCCGGCGGCTCCCTCGTGCGCCCCTAGCGCGCGCGCGCCCGTGGCCAATACGCTCGCACATTTGCGCTCCAGTTTCGGCCGGCATGGGCTTGAACGTCGGCCGCGGCGGGCGGTGCAGCGGCGAGCCCGGCGCGCGGCGCTCGACGGCGTGCCGGCGCCCGAGTGGCGCCGCGACCGCCCTTGACGGCGCATTCGCAATTCGGGATGGTCGGCCAAGGGGTGTTTGTGGCCAGCGGGCTTGCCCTGGCGATGCGGCGGCCTGCGACGCCGCGCGCCCCGACATGCACCGCACGGGCCGGCCGCGCTGGCGCGCTGCGTCAGTGCCGGCCGTCGCCACTGGCCATATCGCACACGACGGCGCACTCCTAGCGCAGCGGCCGCCCCTTCCTAAACACCCGCCGGCCCCTCCCCAGCCCCTCGTCCACCATGCGCGTCCTCCTCTTCGCCGCCCTCGCGGCCGCCGCCGCCGCCATGAAACCCCCTCCCTTGCCCGGCCTGCCCAACCCGGACCTGGTGGGGCGGGAGGCGGACTACGGCCACTTTTCCCAGTTGGTGGCGACTGTTCTCCTGCTCCGCGAGGGCGGCGTCGACCGCGCGCTGGACGCCATCCCCACCCTGCACGACGAGACGCACGCGTACGTGACGGCGGCGGCGCTGATGGCGGCGCACCCCGAGAAGTATAATGTCTCGACCTGGAAGGGGCTCTCGGCCAAGCAGGCCGCGGTCGTCGCGGGCAAGAACGTGACCGTTGGTAAGTCATAGAGTATAGTGTGGGGTGGTGGTTGGGGGTGGGAGGGGGTGGAGCGGTCGGGGAGCGCGGCCGCCGCCCCCACGCCGACCACCCTCCCCTCCCCGTCCCCCGCCCCCAGTCCAAGCCGAGATGGACAAGTGGGGCGACGCCGTCGCGGCCAAGCTTAACGCGACCGGCAAACTGGCGTGGGACGCGAGCGCGGACCCCAAGGCGAACAAAACGACGGCGCTGATGCAGGCGATCGGGGACAAACTGTCGCCCGACACCGATCAGGCATTTATCGACACGCTCAACGCCAAGTTGAGCCAGTACAATATCGTGGTCACCGGGAAATCGATCGCGCAACCCTCCAAATTCTCCAACGAAGCCGCCGCGATCGCGCGCTCCATCACGGGCCTCTCCCTCTCCGCCCAGGCGGTCAACTTTGCGCCCTGCCTCGTATCCTGGTCCAACACCGGGTTGGAGGCGTCGTTGACCGGGATCAATGTGCAGCCGGAAGCGTTTGTCGTCGCAAACCGGGGGGCCGCCATCATCCCGACCGCCGTCAACCTGCAGCCGGGGCTGCTGCTGATCAACCCGGTCGGTTTCTCGGTGCAACCCCAAGCGTTCCAGGTGCGGGGAGGGAGAGGGGGCGGGGGAGGGCACAAGAGACGTGCGGGGTCGGCGGCCGACGCTCCTCCCCCCTCCAGGTCGCGCCCTTCCTCATTGCGGTCGCCCCTGTGGGCTACAACAACCAGCCCCGTGCGTAGGAAGGAGGGGGGAGAGGGGTGGAGGCGCTTGTTTTTTCGCTGCGCGCGTCCGACCCCGCCCACCCACCCTCTCTCCCTCCCGCCCTCAGAGGGCTGGAACGTGGCCCCCGACGACATCGTCGTCGGCCCCACCGGCGTCGCCATCGGCCCGGGCGGCAAAGCCGTTAGCCCGATCGGGACGGCGTACGCGCCGGTGGACATCGGTAGGAACGGAGAAGACGGGGGTGGCGCTCGCTCGGCGCGGCGCCGCGCGAAGACTCGCCCGCCTCGTTCCCACCCCAAACCCCCCTCCCAGACCTGGCCGCGACGCCCTCGTCCGACGACGACGCGGTGCGCGGCGTGTGGAGGCGCGGAAGAGGGGCCGGAGGGGCGAGACGCACGCCGACGCCCGCCCCCTTCTTCCCTCTCAGCCGCCCGTCGCCGGCCGCCGCCTGCTCGGCGCCGACGGCGCCGAACACGAGGTCACCATCATGGAGGACCCGCTGGACCTGTCCAACGAGATGCCGGACGACTACCGGTGAGAGAGGGACAAGGGAGGAGGCACAGGGGTGGAACGGCGCGCTGTTGCGACGCCTGCCCCGCCGCCCACCGCCCCACGCCCTCCTCCACAGCAACTGGGCCGCCGTCTTGTCCCAGGTGCTGCTCCAAAAGGAGGCGTCCGGCACGGCGGCCGCGACCGCGCTCGGGCGCGTCATGCTGGAGGCGCGCGGCCACCTGGCCAAACTGGCCGCCGGCGACGACTTCCTCCCCCGCTTCCACCTCACCGACCCCGCGTTCTTGCACTCGGCCGACGGGGGCGACGGGGGTAAGGCGGCGGGGTTGCCCCCCATCTCCGCGACGAAGTTTGCGTCCGGGGGGTCGTTCGTCCGCTTCGCGCCCTGCGTCCTGTCCGAGTCGGTGAGAGAACGGGTGGAGGGGGTCTGAGGGTGGGCTGGGCCGAGTGTGGAGGTCGGAGGCCGCCGCGGCGCCGACCCTCCACCCCACCCACCCCATTCGCAGACGACCGGTGCCGACCTCTCCGCCGTCGGCCTCAACATCATCCCCAAGCTCATCTCCATTCGCAACACGCTCGTCGACATCGAGCCGGGGCTGGTCAACATTCAGGCGAGGCGCAGGGGCGCGGGGGGCGGCGGGGGCGGCCGCGCGCGCGGCCGCGGCGCGCGTCGATCCGGTCCCGTCCAACCCGCCCCCACCCCCTCCCTCTCCAGCCCCAACTCATCTACCTCAACTCCATCGGGCTGTCGGTGCAGCCGCAAGGGTTCTCGGTGCAGCCCGGCCTGCTCTGTGCGTGCGGGGGCGGGAGGCGGAGGGCGGCGTGGCGCGCGCGGTGCGGCCGCCGACCGACCATCTCTCCTCTTCAGATTTCGGCGCCATTGGGGCCAACTTCCAGCCCCAGGGCGCCAATGTCCAGCCCCAGGTGCGCGGGGAGAGAGGGGTGGCGCGAGCGCCCGCCCGCCGCACGCGCGTTCACCCCTACTCACCTCTCTCCCCTCCCTCCCTCGCCAGGGCATCACCGTCGCCCCCGTCGGCTACAACTACCAGCCCCAGGGCATGGTCGTCAGCCCCATCCGCAAGGTGCGGGCAGCTCTGTGCGGGCACAGAGGCAGAAGGAGTCGGCGCGCGGCGGCGCGCGCGCCCACCTCCACCCGCACTCCCCCATCCCCAGCTCATCGCGCCCACCCACATCTCCTACACCCCCAAGAAGGAGACGGTGGGCGGCGTCGCCATGGACCTGTCGGACGCGGACGGGCAGGCCAAGGCGGCCGCGCTCGCGGCCGAAGGGTGGGGCGCCAAAAAGGGGTGATGAGAAAGAGCGTGGGGGGGCGTTTAGCGACGCGCATCTCACGCGCGGCGCTGGTGGTTATCGGGCCGCCCGCGGGCGGGAAACGGGGCGCGGCAGCGGTCTGGGCGCGGTCTGGCCTTGTGCGTGGGGCGGGTGCTCTAGGGGGGGGGGGGGGGGGGGGCCAACCAACCCGGGGACGCGGCTTCCCGCCGCCTCGCCGGGTTGGGGCGGGCGGGCGCCGTGTGAGGGGCGCACACGGAGAATCGGGTCCCGGGGCGAGCGACGAGGGAGACGGCGCCGACCCCACCCTCTCTCTCTCTCCCCTACACCGCTACGCCCGCCGCCCTCAGCTCGCCCTTTAGCGTCCCCCGCACCGCGTGGGCGAGCATGCGCACGTCCGCCGCGAGCGAGCGCAGCGGCGCGCGAAACGTTGTGGGGGTGTTGCGCTCCACGGCCGCGTGCGCCACCCAGGCGGGGCCGTAGCCAGCGACGGGGACCGCCAGGGCGAGGGTGGGGGAGGCGGTGGCGAGCGCGGCGAGCGCGAGCGCCGCCGCGGCGACCGTCCCGGCATAGTGCCACGCGCGCGTTCCCGCTTTGCTGTGCTGGCGCAGGTAGTGGTGCCAAAAGGCCGTGTCGGCCGGCATCGCGCGCCGCGGCGGGCGGTGCGGGAGAGTGATTGAGGTCCGCGCCGGCGACCGCACGGCACACTCTTTCTCTCTCCAATGGAAGCCGACCCGCCGCCGCCCCGGGGCGGGCGCCTCATGGGGCGCCTGGCAGAGTCGCTCAAGCGCCTGAGCGTCAAGTGCGTGGGGGAGGCGCGGCGGCGCGGCGGCCGCGGGCGGTGGCGGCGCCTTGGGCGCCGCGCGTCGGCCGCGAGGCGGCACCTCGACCGCGCGGCGACGGCGCGGCAGGGGCGGGCGGCCGCCGCGTGGCTCCTCTCACCCACCCGCTCACCCGACAGCCGCTCCGCGTCCTCCCGCTCCACGCGCGACGCCCCCCCCACCCTCGCCGACGTGCTGGCCACCCCGGTGGCGTCGTTGGTGCGGGAGCAGGCGCTGCTGACGCTCGAGCCGGGGGCGCGCGTCGGCGACGCGCTGAAATCACTCGCGCGCCGCCGCGTCCTCTCCGCGCCGGTTTCCGCGTCCCAGGGCCCCATTAACGGCGCCACGCCCCGTTTCCAAGCCCTGGCGGGCGAGGCGGCGGCGGCGGGCAGGGGCTTGGCCTGCTTCGTCGACGTGCGCGACGTCGCGTCGTCCTTCCTCGCGTCCCTGGCCCCCGCCGACTACGGCCCCGCCTCCAAGTTGCTGTCCCGAGTCGCCCGGCTCGAGTCAGTAGGCGCCGTGCTGGCGGACGCGCCGCTCGCCTCGCTCGCGGTCGTCGGCAGCGACGGCGCGTTCCTCGCGGCGGGCGCGGCCGACACGCTCACCCTCGGCGCCCTGCTCGCCTCCCACATGGCGCCCCCGGCGCCGGCGACCGGCGGCCCCGCCCCGCGCGCGACGCACCGGGTGGCGCTGCTGGCGCCGGGGGGCGACGCCGTCACGCACGTTCTCTCGCAGCTCGACGTCGCGCGCCACGTGCTGGCCCACGCCGCCGCCCTCGGCCCCCTGGCCGCCCGCACGGCCGCCGACCTGGGGTGGGCGGCCGGCGGCGTGGTGAGCGTGGGCACGGACGTGCCCGCGATCCGGGCGCTGGCGGCGATGGAGGACGCGGGGGTCGCGGGCGTCGCCGTCGTCGACGCCGAGGGCGCCATGGTCGGCACATTCGCGTACCCCGACCTGCGCGCCCTCGTCGCCGACCACTTGGGCTCGCTCGCCCTGCCGGTCGCCGAGTTCCTCGCCCGGTCGCGCGGGCGCGAGTTTTGGGGCGTGCCCACGTCGGCGTCAAACCCGGGGACGCCCGCCCACACGCCGGTCGGCACCCCGGCGTCTAACGGCGGCGGCGGACCCGTGGCCGCTGCCGCCGCGGCGGCGGCGGCGCGGCGGGCCTCCATCGGGGGCCGCGTCGGCCAGGAAGTTGTCACCGCGACCGCGGACGAACCCTTCTCCGCCCTGCTCGCCCGCCTCGTCGCGCGGCGGGTGCACAGGCTGCACGTGGTGGACGATGGCGCGCGGCCGGTGGGGGTGGTCACGCTCACGGACGCGCTCGCGGCGGTGGTGGCCGCGGCCGAGAAGGGGGCCGCAGCGGCGCACGCGTAAAGGCGGGGGGGCGCCGGCCGCTCCCGCCCGCGCCACGGCACGCACTCTGACGCGGGATCTGCGCCGGCCCTTTGTGAACGCGACCCGGGCGGGCGACAGAGAGGGAGGGAGTGTGCGCGCGACGCTCACCGCGCGCGCGCACACACTCCCTCCACCCCCCTCCCACCATCATGCCCCCCGCCGCCCCCGACCCCGCCCTGCGCGCCCTGCTCGTGGGCACGAAGGTCGCCGCCCTGGTCAAGGGCGCGCCGGGCGTCGTCACGCTGCGCCCCGACGCGTCGGTCGAGGCCGCGCTGCGCACGCTGGCGGGGCACAAAGTGCTGAGCGCGCCCGTGGTGCAAGAGGTAGGGGTGGTGGAGGAGGCGCTGGGCAGGCGGCGCGCGCGGGGCATCTGCGCGGCGCCGCGCCGCCACCGCACCCCGCGCTCTCGGCGCGCCCGGCGGCCGCGCCGGCGTGTGTCGCGATCGAGCGCCAGACGCGACGCGGGCGGGTGGGGCTGGCGAGCCGCTCGCGGCACGGCCGCGGCACCTCCCTCACCCCCTCGTTCCCATCTCCTCTTCTCAGGACGGCGAAATTCTGGGCTTCCTGGACGTGCGCGACGTCGTCATGTCCCTGCTGCAATTGCTGCCGGAAGAGGTGTGTGAGAGGGGTGGAAGGGGTGGGGGCGGCCGAAGGCGGAGACGCGCTCGCCCACCCTCCCACCCTCCTTCCCAGACCGTCACCTCGCGCCTGCTCCTCAAGCGCATGAAGGGCCTCGAGCTCGCGGGCCCCCCGTTCGCCGCGCGCGCGGTGTCCGAACTCCCCGTGTTTGGCGGCGACGGCTCCTTCCTCCCCGCGGCCTCCGCCCCCCGCATGACCCTGCTCGAGCTGGTCAACGACTACTTCCTGTTCCCCAAGGAGACGCACGCCACCAAAGGGGGGCGCGAGACCCGGCCCGTGGTCCACCGCGCTGCGCTGCACACCGGCGGCACCGCCCTCGAAGCCGTCGTCTCCCAGTCGGACGTCGCCCGCTTCCTGACCGGGCACGAAGGCCAGCTGGGCCGGTTTGGGGCCGCGACAGTGCAGGAGATGGGGTGGGCGTCGCGCGGCGCGATCGTGTCGGTCACCCCCGAGACCTCGGCGCTCGCCGCCCTGGGGACCATGCGGGACGCGGCCATCTCCGGCGTGGCGGTGGTCGACGCCGCGGGCAAGCTCGTGGGCAACTTCAGCGTGGCCGACCTGCGCGCGCTCACGCCCGAACATTTCGGCGCGCTCGCCCTGCCCGTCGCCGAGTTCCTGGCGCTCGAGCACGGCACGGAATACTGGGGCCTCGGTGAGACAGCAGGGGGGAGAGGGGGGGAGGGGGTCGGGATGGGGTTCCTCCTTCGTTCGCCCCGCCCCCCGCCCCGCCCCGCAGACCACTCCCACCCTGACGCCGCCCCCGCCGCCGGCGCGTCCGCATTTGCCCGGTCGGCGGCGCGCCGGCGGGCGACGCTCGGGGGCGACGTGGGGCAGGACATCGTGTGCGCTGCCGCGACGGACACCGTCGCGGCGGCCCTGGCCCGCCTCGTGGCGCGCCGCCTGCACCGCCTGTACGTCGTGGACGGCAACCGCAAGCCGGTGGGGGTGGTCACGCTCACCGACGTCCTGCGCGGCGCGGTGGAGGCGGCCAAGTGAGGGGGAGGGAAGGGGGGCGGGGGGTGGCGGCGGTTGGGAAGGGCGTTGGGGAAACGGGGGCGGCTGCTGCGGCGCCCCGGTTGCACACGCGGCGCGGCGTGCGGCCGCGGGCGGGCGTGTGTGGGGAACCGGGGACGCGCGAGGGGGGTGACGCGCGGCGCGAGAGGGCGCGCCGCACCGGGGCCCGCGCGCCACACACCCGCCCAGCCGCTCCGGCGCCCGCCCCCATGGCCATCCCGCCGCCGGCGGCGCCGCCAGCTGCCGCCTAGCGGCGCGGGCGGCCCACAATCGGGGGGGGGGCGACCGCGGGGCGCCCCGATGGTCGGCACGCCGCCGCCCCGCGCCGCGGCCATCGACTGTATCCACGTCCTAGACGACGACAGAAGCACGTCCGACGGCGGCGGGAGCGCAGGGGCGACGGAGGCGCGCACGGCACGCTACACCCCCGCCCGCCTCCAGGCCGCCCTGGGTGCGGCCGGCGTCAAGCCCAAGCTGGCGCGCAAGGTAGGGGTGGGTGTGGGTTGTGCGGGCGGGATGGGCGCGCGTGCTGTGGCCCGACGCGCGCCCTCTTTTTTTTCTTCCCGCTGCAGGTCGCCAAAGCCGCGCTCCGCTCCCTCGCCGCGTCCCACCCGGCGACCGACGCGCCGCCCCTCGTCCCGCGCGCCGCCCTGCGCGCCGCGGTCGCCGCCGCGGCCGCCGCCGCGGCCCCCCACAAACCGCTCCCCGCCCCCGACTTTGACGCCGCGGCCGCCCTCGTGGAGGGCGCCACCCCCGCCGTCGTCCTCCTGGCCGGCGCGGCCGGGTCGGGCAAGTCGACGCTGGCCACCCTGCTCGCGGCCGCGCTCGGCGGCGGGCGCGTCGTGTCGACCGACGCGCTGCGCGGCATGCTCGCCGCCGCCGCGACCGGGTGGGAGGCGGCGTTGTTGGCCGCGTCCACGTACGACGCGGGGGACGTGCTGGCGGCCATGGAGGGAGGCGGAGGCAGGGACGAGGGGCAACGCGGCGCCGCAGCGCCGACCCCGCGGCGGCCGCCGTCGGCCCAGCCCTCCACCACCCTCTCCCTGGACCTAGTCCTGCGCGGCTACGAAGCCCAAGCCGCCCTGGTGCAGCCCGCGGTCGAAGCCGTGCTGGCGGCGGCTCCCCGGGGCGGGCCCCCGCTCGTCGTCGAGGGCGTGCACGTCACCCCCGCGTTTGCCGCCGCCCTCGCCGCCGACCACCCGACCCTCCTCGTCGTCCCGTTTGTCGTGCACATCTCCAACGAGGCCAAGCACGGGGAACGGTTTGCGGTGCGCGCGAAAGCGATGGCGCTCGACGGGCGCAACCGCTACATCGTCCGCCTGCCCCGCATCCGCTGCATTCAGGCCCACCTGCTGCGCGCGGCGTCGTGGGCGTGCGTGCCGGCGGTGGACAACACGAGCGTGGACCGGAGCGTGGAGGCGATGGCGGCCACGGTGCTGGCCTGCGCGCGGCGGAGGGGGGGCGGCGAAGGCGCCGCGGGCGCCGCCGCCACCCCTTTGGCCCTTTCCACCTACCGCCCGGTCGCGGCCGAGTACGCGGCCGCGACGGCGGCCGCCTGGTCGTCCAAGCGGGCGCTGCGCGCGATCCGGGACAAGGCGGCCGCGCGGCGCGGGGGGGCGGGGGGGCTCCCGCCCGCCGGCGCGTCGCCGCCGCCGGCGCCGTCGACGTCGGCGTCGTCACCCCCGCGCGCGCTGGAGGTGGGTTACGGGGCGGACGACTTTCTTGGCGCGCCGCCGCCGCGCAGCGGCTCCGACACCGACTCCGACCGCCCGCGCCGGCCGCCTCCCCCGCGACCGGCGCCGCCCGCGTCGCCGGACGCCGTCGCGCGCGCGCGCGCGGCGAGCGCGGCGCTGGCGGCGGCGTCAGCCGCGGTCGCGCGCGCGGGCAGCGTGAGCAGTGAAGCCGCGTCCAGCGACGGCGGCGCCAGCGATGGCGGCTGTGGGAGGGGGAGCATGGAGCCATGAATGAAACAACAGATTGTCGGGGGGGGCGCGAGGGGCGAGGGCTGGACGGGAAGGCTGCGACGCGACAGAACCCGCGGCCGCGGCCGTCGCCGGCGTCCCCAATGCGCGCGGCCGCCGCGCGGCTGGGCGCGGCCGCGGTCGCCGCCGCGCGCCGGCGCGTGCGAGGCGATGCGCGCCGGGGCGCGGGCAGCGGCGCGCCCGGCGACGGCGCCACCCCAGCCGACCCTGCCGCCGACGCCGCCCGCCTCCACCGCCCCCTGCGCGTCCTCCTCGTCGCCACCGTCGCCGCCACGGGCGCGGCCGTGCTGCCCAACCTGCTGGCGGAACAGCGGGGACCGCACGTGGCGTCGCTGCTGCAGGCAGCGACGCCGCGGCTGCAGCGGTCTGGCGCGGCGCGTGCAGCGCGCGCGGCGGCGACCGACGCCGGGGTCAAGGCGTTGATCGAAGCGGGCGCGGTGGAGCCTTTGATTCGTGTCGCCAGCGGGCCCGACCCCGAGACGGCGGCCGCCGCTTGGCGCGCGGCGGCCGCGCTCGCGGCGCACCCGGCCGGCGCGGCCGCACTCGCAGGCGCCGGCGCCGCAGCCGTGGGCCTCGCGGCCGCAGCCCGCCCGGATCTGAGCGAGGACGCGCGCGCAGACGCCAAGGGCGTGCTGTGGCGGCTAGGCAAGGAAGTGAGGGAGGAGCGAGGGGGTGGCTAGACAAAGAGCGCGCGCGTGCAAGCGCCGCCTTCACACCGCACCACCCTTTCACACTCGTGCTGCCGCCGCCGCCCTCTGCCGGCCCGCGCGACGCGGCGGCGGCGCCCCGATGGCGCGCCCGCCGCCCGATGTCTGGTCTGCCGGCCCCGTCCTGGCCGCGGTGCAGGCGGCCGGCCTGTTTGAGGATTGCAAAGAGTTTGTGTGCGCTGGGGGAGAGGGGCGGGCGACGGGCGGGGCGCGGCAGACGCCGCGGCCGACGCACCGACCCCCTCCCTTGCGCCCTGCAGAGATATGCCGCTGCGCACCTCCGCCGCCGCCGCCGCCGCCGCCTTTGACGCCTTGCCACGCGATGCGGCGGGCGCGGTGCCCAGGGAGGCGCTGGCCGCGTTTGTGGGCGCGCACTTTCTCCCCGCGGGCGCCGACGCGGTCGCCGGCCCGCCGCCCGGCTGGAGCGAGGATCCAGGGTTAAACTTCCTGCCCTCTGTCCCGCCCGGCCCCGTGCGGGACGCGGCGCTGACGCTGCACTCGCTCTGGCCCGCCCTCTGCCGCCGCCAACCCCCCCCCCCGCGCCCGCCCTCGTCCCTCATCGGGACGACCGGCTGGACCGTGGTCCCCGGGTCCCGCTTCCGGGAGAGCTATTACTGGGACGCGTACTGGACCGTGCGCGGGCTGCTGGCGTCGGGGTTGGTGGCCGCCGCGGCGGGCGTCGTCTCCACCCTCGCCCAACTGGCCGCCGCCGCCGGCTTTGTGCCCAACGGCGCCCGCACCTACTACGCGGGCCGGTCGCAGCCGCCCCTGCTGGCGGACGCGGCGGCGGCGCTGTTGGCGGGCGGGGGGGAGGAGGGGCGGGGCGCTGCGCTCGCCGCGCTGCCCGCCGCGGTCGCCGACCACGGCCTGTGGACACGGGCGCCCAGGCTGGTGCGCGTGCGGGACGCGCAGGGGCGCGTGCACGAGCTGGCGCGCTATTGCGCCGTCGCGCATGCGCCGCGCGCCGAGGCGTGGCGCGAAGACTCTGCCGCCGCCGCCGGCCTCCCCGCCGCCGCCCTGCCCTCCCTCTACACCGGCATTGCGTCCGCGTGCGAGTCGGGGTGGGACTTTTCCAGTCGCTGGCTCGCGGGCGGCGTGGCGGGAGGAGGGGCGGCGCCGTGCCCCGCCCCCGGCTCGGCCACCGTGCGGCGCGCGCTGGCGCACCTCGTCCTCCCGGTCGACCTCAACGCAATCCTGGTGCGGTCCGAGCGCGCGCTGGGGAGACTCTGCGCGGCGGCGGGCGACGAGGGCGGCGCCGCGCGGTGGGCCGCGGCCGCCGACGCGCGCTGGGCCGCGGTCGAGGCCCTGCTCTGGTGCGAGGCCGAGCAGCGCTGGACCGACCTGTCGCTGGCGGGGGTCGAGGCCGGGGCGGGCGGCGTGTTTGACGCCGCGTCGCTCGCGGCGTCGCCGTTTGTCTCCGCCGCCTGCTGGGCCCCGCTCTGGGCGGCGCCCGCCCCCACCCCCCGCACGCTCGCCGCTGTCACGTCCCTGGCCTCCTCCGGCCTGGTGGGCGCGGGCGGCGTGGCGACGACGCCCCTGGAGACGGGGGAGCAGTGGGACGGGCGCAACGCGTGGCCCCCGCTGCAGACCATCCTCGCGGAAGGCTGCCTCGCGTGCGGCGGCTCCCGGGGTGCCTCTTTGGCGTGCACCATCGTGGCGTCCTTTGTGGGCAACGCGGCGGCCGGCATCGGGCGCGACGGGTGCGCGCGCGAAAAATATCGGGCAGACGCCGCGGCGGGCGCGCCGGGCGGCGGCGGCGAGTACGCGACCCAGACGGGGTTTGGCTGGACGCACGGCGCCGTGCTGTGCCTGCTGCGCCGATTCGGGTGGCCGCCGGAGGAGGGGAGAGCGGTCGCCGCGGGCGAGGCGGGCGACGCTTGACCGAGGGGGCGCGGCTGGGGTTGCAGTGCGCAGCCCCGCCTCCCACGATCCTCGCTCGTCCCCGCGCCCAAACGCGGGCGAGGGCGCAGCCCCGGCCCCGTTTCCGGCCCCAGACTCGTTCCTCCTCACTCCCCCTCACGCGCGCACCTGCAAGTGCCCCGCGTCCGCCGCGAGCGCCGCCTCGGCCTCCGCGACGTCGTCCGCCGACCCCAGGAACACGGGCACCCGCTCGTGGATGGCGCCGGGTTTGAGGTCCAGCACGCGCACGCCCGGCCCCGCGAGCGCGCGCCCGCCCGCGCCCTCGACGATGAACGCCATCGGGTTGCCTTCATAGAGCAGGCGCAGCTTGCCCGCGCGAGATTTGGTGTCGGCGGGGTAGACGAAAATGCCGCCATAGAGCAGCGTGCGGTGCACGTCGGCCACCATGCTCCCAACGTAGCGCGCGCTCATCGGCCCCGCCCCCCCCGCCCTGTCCCTGCTCTTGCACGCCGCGATGTAGGCGGTCGTGCCGGCGTCCCACAACGACGCGTTGCCCTCGTTGGCCGAGTAGATGGCGCCACGGCGCGGGATGGCGACGCGGTCGGCGGTCAGGACAAACTCGCCGAGGCTCGGGTCCAGGGTGAACACCGAGGGCGGCGTCGGCCCGATGGCCAGCACCATGGCGCACGATGACCCGTACAGGCAATACCCCGCGGCGACCATCGCCGACCCCGGCCGCAGCGCGGCGGCGGTCAGCGCGGCCGCGTCCCCCTTGGCCGTCCCGGGCGGCACCTTGTAGATGCCGTAAATTGTGCCGATGGAGACGCCGCAGTCGATGTTGGAGGAGCCGTCCAGCGGGTCGAACGTGACGATGTAGTCGCCCGCGGTCTCCAAAGGCACCACCGTCGGCTCTTCGTCCTCCTCGGACACCAGCAGCGCGCACTGGCCGCACCGGGACAGGACGTTGACGAAGACCTCGTTGGCCAGGACGTCGAGCTTCTTCTGCGCTTCCCCCTGGACATTCGTTTCGCCCGCGAGCCCCAAGACCCCGGCCAGGCCCGCTTTGCGCACCGCACTCTGCACGAATTTGCACGCGACGCAGACCGAGTTGAGGAGGATGGTGAGCGAGCCGCGCGCGCCGGGCGCGGAGATGTGCTGGGGGGGAGAGGGAGGAGGGGCGGGGGTGGCGGGCGGTCGGGGTGGGGTGTGGGCAGAGGGCAGGCGGGGTGTGTGCGCGGAGGAGCGGGCGGCGGGGAGAGCGAGCGAGGCGCCCGCCGGGGTCGGGCGGCGGCGCCGCGGTCCGCACGCCGTCCAAGCCGCGGCCGCCGCGCGCGCCCCGCATTGGGGCGTCCCACGCCACGCCCACCCCGTCCTCCCCCCCACCTGCGAGTTGAGCAGCCAGGACGTGAGCGTCTCCGGGTTGGTCCGCATCTCCTCGCCGCCCGCCGCGGCCGCCGGCGGCGCGGCCGGCGCGGCGGTCGCCATGATGTGGGGGGGAGGGATGTGGCGAAGGGGACGGTGGTGGTGGATCGGAGAGGAGGGCGCTCACGGGCGGGGTTGTGTCTCGCGCCGGCGCTCCGCCTCGCCCTTTTCACGCCTCCCCCTTTTCACGCCTCCCCCTTTTCACGCCTCCCCCTCCCTCCCAAAAGCACGCGCCACCCTTCTCTACAGCCCCAGCAGCGAGTCCAGGTCGTCTTCCCCCCCCTTGGCCGCCGCCGCCTTGGCGACGCGCGCGCGGCCGACGGCGGGGGCCGCGTCGCCGGCCTCGGCCCCGGTCTTGGCCGCGTCCAGGCCGCCGTCGACCGCGTCCGATTTGTCGCCCCGGCCGTAGACGTCGATGGAGATGTCCTGGGAGGGTGGGAGGTGGAGGGGGGGGGGGGGTCAGCATCGGGGGTCCACCTCGACCCCCCGAAAGCACGCCCGCCACACACACACCCGCCCCCCACCCCCACACCTGCTTGACGTTGTCGTCGTCAGACACTTCCACGACCGCGCCCAGCACCCGCTTGTGCGTGCCGCCGTCGGCTTGAAACGCCCACCCGCCCTTGACGGTGCCGAGCGGGACCAGGTCCATGAGCGCGTCGACCGCGTGCGGCCGCGCCCACGTGCGCGCACACGCGCCCACCCGAAAGTCCCAGTCGTCGCAGATGGCGGCGGCGGCCCAGGCGGGCGGGAGGGCGGCCGCGAAGGTGCGGTCGAGCGCGGCGCGTGCGCGGAGCGACGCGACCTCGGAGAACGAGGTCGCCCCGCCCGCCGCCATGCACTCGAGCGCGTTGGCGGACACGGGCTCCACGATGGTGACGGGGGTGAGGGAGCCGGACTCGGTCTGGCGGAAGGCGTGCGCAAGGCCCTGAGGGTGGGGCGGGGGATGCCGGCGTCGGCGCGGGGCGCCCCCCCCCCTGCGCGCCGCGCCGGCCGCGGTCGACGGTTGCCGGCCGTCCAGGGAGCGCCCCCGCGGGCGCGCGGCGCCAGCGGGCCCCCGACCGCCGCGCGCTGCGCGCCCGACCCGCGCCGCCGGCGCCGCCGGCACGCCGCCGCCGCCGCCCTCCCTCCTCCATCGACCCTCCCACACGGCACGCACCAGCACGAGGTAGGCCTCGGGATCGGTGACGGGCGGCGCGCCGTAGGGGGCGGCTTCGGAGGGCGCGGCGCATGGCGCGGGCAGGCGCGCCGTCTGGCGCGTCGGCCGCACCGCCGCCCGGCGCGCCGGCCGGGCGACCGGCGCGGGCGCGCGCGCCAGGGCGCGCGGGGTGGGCAGGGCGAGGGCGCGCATTGGAGAGGAAAAGAAGAGTGCACGGGCTGGCCGCCGCGGCGCCCGACCCATTTCACACCCCCATCCCGGCGCCGGCGCCGGCGATCGCCGCCCTCACGCGCCGGCCGACGCCGCCCATGAGGCCGCTGGCGGCGACGGCGCGCCGCGCCGCGGCGCCGCCCCGGCACGCGCGCCCCCCGCTCCCCCGCCGCCCGCGCCGCGTGGCCGCGCCCGCGTTTGGCAGGCGAGCCGCGCCGCCGCCGCCGGCGCCGCCGTCGGACGATGAAGAGGAAGAAGAAGAAGGAGACGCCGCCGCCGACGCGCTCACCGCGGAGGAGACCGTCGCCGCCGAGGAGGCCGCGTTCGAGGCCGCGGGCGCGTCCGTGAGCGAGGGCGAGGAGGAGGAGGCGGGCGTCGCGGCGCCGCGCGTCGCGCTCGGCGTGCGCCCGCCGACGCCGGACCCCGACGCCGGGCGCTCCTTTTGGTCGGTCGGCCTCGCCGGGCTCGGCGTCGTCGCGATCCTCGCCGCGGCCGCCGCCGTCGCCCAGCGCGCGGGCGGCGCGGCGCTCCCAGCGATCAAAGGGGCGCGCGAAAACCGCGCGCTCGCGAAAGAGTCGCTCGCGCGCCTGGACGCGTTTGCGGACGCGCTGCGCGCGGGGCCGGTGGCGGACCTGGCGGCCAAGAACCTCGGGGACGAGGGCCTTGCCCACATCGCGTTTGCGCTGCCGTTCAACACGCGGCTCGACGCGCTCGACCTCTCGTGCAACGGCCTGACCCCCGCCGGCGCCGCGACCCTGGCCGGCGCGCTGGCCCAGAACTCGCACCTGGGCTCGCTCGCGCTCGACACCAACGGGGTCGGGGACGGCGGCGCGGAAGCGGTCGCGGGGTTGGTCGCGGGGAACGGGTCGATCAAGACGCTCACCCTGGCCGCCAACGGCATCGGCGACGCGGGGGCCGCGTCCCTGGCGGCGGCGCTCAAGCTCAACACCACGCTGGAGCGGCTGGACCTGGCGGGCAACGCGGTCGACGTCGACGGCGCGACGGCGCTTGCCGGGGCGCTCGCGGAATCAAAGACGATCGCGTCGCTCGACCTCTCTGACAATTACGCCGGGGAAGAAGGGGGCGCGGCCCTCGCGGCCGCCATCAAAGCCAACAGCAGCCTGGCGCGCCTGTCGATCAAGTCCAACGCGCTCGGCGACGCGGGAGTCGCGGCGCTGTGCGCCGCCCTCGCGGCCCGCCCCCCCGGCGCCGCCCCGCTCGTCAAGCTCGACCTGGGCAACAACGGGGCGGGGCCGGAAGCCAGCGCCGCGATCGCGGCCGTGCTCGCGCTCGACACCGTGTCTGAACTCTCGCTCGCCGGCAACGCCCTCGGCGACGCCGGCGCGGCCGCCCTCGCGCCCGCCATCGCGGCGTCGACCGCGTTGAAGGTGTTGGACTTGGCGGGGAACGGGGTCGGGCCGCTCGGGGCGGCGGCGCTGGCCGACGCGCTCCGCGCGGCGCCGTCGCTCGAATCGCTCGACCTCAACTACAACCCCCTGTGCGACGCCGGCGCGACCGCCGTCGTGGGCGCGCTCAAGCACGGGTCCAAGGTGGCGACGCTCAAGCTCGGCTGGTGCAAGCTGGGGCCGTCTGGGGGGAACGCGGCGGCCGACCTCCTGCTGTTTGCGCCGGCGCTCGCCGCGCTCGACCTGCGCGGCAACGCGCTCGGGCCCACGGGCGCCGCGTCCCTGGGGCGCGGGTTGCGGGGCGCGGACGGCGCGGGCCTGGACGAGCTCGACCTCGGGTGCGGGAGCCGGACGAGGCGAGGGCGGCGGGTGTCGGCGCGGCGCGCGCGCGCGCGCCGCGCTTCCGCCCTCCCCACACTCGCACCCGCCCACCCACACCCACCCCATCTCCCTCCCCTTTCTCGTAGCTACAACGACGTCAAGGACGACGGCGCGTGCGCGCTCGCCCAGGCGATGAAGGCCAACCCCGCGCGCGCGCCGCGCTCTCTCAAACTCGGCTCCAACTACATAGGCCGCTTTGGTCAAGTCGCCCTCAACGAAGCGGTGGACATGGTGGCGGAGATGGGGGGGGGGCGGGAGACAACGGTCACATTTTGATGAGAGAGGGAGAGAGGATGATAGTGGGGAGGGGGGAAGGTCGAGACTCTGGCGTTTGCGGGAGGGGACGGGGCGCGCCGCCGCCGTGTGTTGTGCCACCGTTGCGCGCCCTCTTCATCGACTCGGTGTGTGCCACGCGCTCGCTACAGGGGCAGGGGGGGCGCGGCATCAAATCGCGGCAGACTCAAGGAGCGGGGTTGGGACGCGGGGGCCAAGGGTGGCGCCCGCGCGGGCGGGGGAGTCGCGGCTGTCCGCGATGAAAATGGAGGAGGAATGGTGGGAACCGAAAGGGTCTGTCTGTGGTGGGTCGCTCTCACCGCGCGCCGCCGCCGCCGCGGCGCTTCGCGCCCGCCGCCGCGAGCCGCGCCGCGGGGATGGCGTCCGCCGGCGCCACCACCCCTTTCGCGGTCCTGGACACGACCTGCACCGTGGCAAAGGGCGAAGCCGCGACGGGCACGGCCGGCAGCGGCGCGGGCGGCGCGGCGCCGGCCGGCACACGCGCGGCGGCGGCCGCCGCCGCGCGCGACGCCGCCGCGCGCTGCGCCACCAGCTCCTGTCGCAGCGCCGACTCGTAGTCGCACAGGAAGTGGTCGGAAAAGCCGGGCACGGCGAGCAGGGCGGCGCGCAGCGCGGTGCGCACGCCGGGCTCGTCGCGGCGGACCGTGGCGCGCACGAGCTTGACCCCTGAAAAGAGCCACGCGGCGCGGTCCTCGAGCCGGGTCCAGAAAGCGACACGCCCGGGATCGTCCTCTTCCTTGAGGATTCTCCCCGACGCGGACGCGCCGTTGCCGCGCAACGGGAAGGAGGTGATGAGCCGCTCCGCCGCGTGGTGCCGGTACCCCCACCCCGGCGGCAGCTTGCACACCATGTCGGACGCGTGCACGTACCGAAACGCGCGCCCGGCGAACGTGGCGTTGAAGGACGTGACAAAGGCGTCGTCGCCAAAGCGGGGGGCGGCAAAGGTGAAGACGGCCGCGACGCGCGCGTCGAGCGCGGGGGCCCGGCCCGCCACGAGAGCCGCGGTCAAAGCCGCCAAGCCGCCGCCGAGCGAGTGTCCCGTGATGTAGATGGGTTTGGTCGAGGGCGTGGACGCGAGGGCGGCGAGAATCGTGTCCGCGACCGTCGTGCCGGGCGGCGCGCGCGGCGCGCGCTGGTGGAGGCCGCGCCACAGCCCGCAGTGCACCTCGCCCGTCACCCCGGCCCGCTCCCGCTTGGAGACCGGGGGGTCGGCCTTCAGGTTGACCTGCCACAGGGGGTCGGCGCCCTTGAGGGCCAGGATGACGCCGCGCGCCGACTCGGCGCAAAACCAGACCAAGTCCGGCACCCAGAAGTCGTCCGTCCAGTGCGCAGGGACGGACCCGCACCCGACCAGGGTCAGGCCCCAGTGGTGGGACGCGAGGTCTTCCACGATCTCCCGTTTCTCGTACACGGCTTTGCAGGCGAGCGACGCGAAATGCGCGTTGAGGGTGGCGTCCGGCCCTCCTTCGACCGCGGGAAAATCTTCGTTCGGAGTGTACCCCGGCGTCGAATAGTCGGCGTCCATCGAGGACAGGAGGGAATAATGGTGGCGGGCGCCGGACGCGGTGACGTGCCACGTCCCGGCCGCGGCGCAGACCGCTTTTTCCAGGTCCGACCGGAACGCGAAGATCGCCTTCTCCACCCCGAAGAACGACAGCACGTGCAGCGTGGTGTAGTAGAGGACGCCCTGCACGGTGAGCATGGCGGAATCGCGCGCGGACTCGGCAAACCGGCGCAGAACGAGCCGCGCGTCGGCTTCCACGGATTCCTCGACCGCCGCCGCGCGGCACAGGGCGGAGGAGAGGTGAGACGCGATGGTGAGGCGCATGGATTTGCCTGAAAGAGATGGGAGGAGGGCGTGGGCGGTGGGGAAGGCGCGGGCGACGCAGGCGTCGGCCCCGCCCTCCCTCCCACCTCCCTCCCTCCTCTCTGACCTTGCGACGCCCGCTTGGCCAGCCACCGTTTCCACCCGGGTGACCGGTACCCAGCCGGCTCCTCCCACACGACGCGGTCCGACGCGACTAGTAAAGAGAGGATGATGAGCAGGGGCGCGAGGAGGATGCGGGTGGCCACTTCCACCAAGGACGCGACTTTTTGACGGGCCTGGGTGCACGGTGAGAGGAGGAGAGGGGGTGGGAGGCGGTCGCGCGGGGCGCGATGGGCGCGGTGCGCACGGCCCGCCGGGCTAGCCGCACGCGGCGCCCACCCGGCGCCCGCCGGCCTCGCGACGATGCACCGCCCCTCCCGATGGCCGCCATCCACCCCACACCACGCATCGAGGGGGGTCGATGCGGCGCGGGCGGGCGCGACCGCCCCCACCACCACCCCCCGCATGCGGCCTCGCACCGTCGGGCTCGGCGGCCCCGCCTCGCGCACGCGCGGCGTGCCGTCGGGGCCCGTGCTCAGCGAGCGCTTGTGCGCAGTGCGCACGCGCGCCACCGCGGGGTGCATGGTGGTGGTGCGGGAGGGAGAGGAAAGAGTGTGGACGCGGCGCGGCCCCGTCAGTGTTGCAGTCTCTCCCCGTAAGCGCGGCCTCCACCCCTCTCCTCCCTCACCCCGCCGCCTGCGCCGCCGCCTCGTCGTCCACCGCGCACACGGCGGCGACCGCGTCGCGCGCCGCGGGCGCGGCGTCCGCTTTAAATTTGCGCGCAAAGAGCGAGCACCGCCCGCCGACGAGCGCGGCGGGGTCGGCCGCGGGGCGGGCTCCGGGTGGGGGGCCGGCGCCGGCCACGATGGCCGCGGCCGGCGCGAGCAGCCCCGCGGCCGCTGCGGCCGCCCCCCCGTCTGCGCACAGCGCCCCCGCCACCGCCCCGATCGACACCGGCGTGCTCCGCCGCAGGGCGAGCAGCAGCGACACGTTGACGTCCTTCGCCGCGTGCGTCTGCGGGTGCAGTTTGGCGTCCCCGACGCAGTGCCACCCGCGGCACCACACGGTGTGCGTCCCGTCCCCCTCGCAATCCGTTTCCGCGTCCCACCCGCGCAGCGCGAGAAGGGTGGGAAAGTAGTGCTCGTCCGAGAAACAGGAGCGCCACGCGCCGCCGAGGTCGGGGTCGGGCGCGTTGGTGCAGTGCGCGCGGAACGCGGCCGCCACCTCCTCGTCCCCCGCCACCGCCGCCGCGTGCTTGCGCACCAGGCCGATCCACTGGTGGGACTTGCGCCACTTGTCCGCGGTCAGCGCGCCGCGCGTCGCGTCGGCCATGCGCCACGTGTACCGATACTCGTCGAGCGGCCAGTCGGCCTTGACGCCGTCGGGGCACGCGTTGACGCGCGACTTGGGGTTGTACATCAGTTGCGCGTACGCGGTCTGGTGGGCGGTGAGGAGGGGGGCCGGTGGGTTTCGGGGGCGGGGCTTTGAGCGGGGTGCCCGAGGGAGATCATGCCTGCCGCAGCTTTTGTCTTCGTCCACGAACAAACCCTCTCTCCCCCCCCCCTCCCCCCCCCCTCCATCCCTCCCACCTGGGGCGAGTAGAGCGGCACGCACGACTCGGACAGCAGCACGAAACGCTGGGCGCGCGGGTCGGCGAGCGCGGCGGCCAGCAGGCGCCGCGTCGCGTCGGCGAGCGTGAACCCGCCCCACTCGGTCGCCACCCGGTCGCTCACGACCGCGGCCGCGAACCGGGACGCGGGCGGCACCTCCAGGTCGACGCCGAGGGGGACGTGGACGTGGACGGAGAAGAGGGAGGGCGCGGACGCGTCGCAGGTGGACAGCGCAGACCGGGCGGCCGCCGCCGCGCGCGCGCCCGCGCACGCCGCCGCCGCCGCGCAGTCGGCCGGCACCACGCCCGCCGCCCGGTCCAGCCAGGCCTCCCACGCGGGCGCGTGGGGGAGGGTGCCGGCGGTGAGGAAGAGGAGGGCGACCTGTCGAGCGAGGGAGGGCGAGGGCGAGTGGGCGCGGGCGGCCGGCGGCGGCGGCGGCGCGTCGGGCCCCGCGGCCCCCTCGCCCGCGATTGCGACCCGCGCCCGCCCTGCCCGACCTCCTTCTCCCACCTTGGGCGCCCCGATGGCCGCGCCGCAGTCGCCGAAGCGCGCCGCCGTGGGCTGCAGCGCGCACACACCGCCGGGCGGGCCGCCGCCCACGCCGTCGTCCCAGGCTTGGTGTTTCAAATAGTGTGTCGTTTTCACACAGTCGGCGTCGGTCGGCCAGGCGGCGTCACCGGCGAGCGAGGCCTGGGGAGGAGGCGGCGCGTCGGCGTCGCCCCGATTGGGCTCCGCCCGCCGCCCTCACCCCTTCCACCCCTCGCGCACCGCATGACCCGTGCTTTGCACCGCACGCCGCCCGCCCCCAACGGTCGTCAGCAGGAAGATCAGCGCCGACACGCCCGCGCCACCGGCGAGCGCGCCGGCCAGGCCGCGCCCGACCGCGGCCGCCAGGCCGGCCTTGTCGGCCCGGCGCGGGGCGTGGCGCGGGGAGAGGGGGGGCATCAAAGGCGCGGCGCACGTGGGCGCGGAGTGGCTAGGAGAGCGCGGCGGGCGCCCGTGCCACACAGAAACGGACACCCGCCCCGGGCGGCCGCGCCCGCGGCGGTCGCAGGGAGAGCTCGCGCCGACCGCGGGCCGCACGCCCCGCGCCGCGGCGTGCGCCTCCCTGCCATGGTGGCGTCATTCGCCGTCGCGGCGCACCTTCCCCTGCCCGCGGCGGCCTACTTTCTGGAGCGCGACTCGGCCGCCTTTCGTGCGCTGCTGGCCCGGGTAAGAAGAAGAGAGGATAGGGAGAGGCGGGGAGGCAGGGGCCGCACCGCGACGCCGCGTGACGCCGAGACCGGCCACCGAACCGTCTCCTCACCCTCCAGTCGTTGCGCCTGGGCTCGCTCGACATCGTGGATGGCTGGCCGACGGAGGCAGGGGGGGAGGCGTACAGATTCGTGACGCGGCCAAACGTGTTTCATTTCGTGCCGGACCCGCTGCGCGCCCGGCTGCGCGCCGTGCTGGCGGGTGGCGCCCTGGAGTATGTGGACGTGAGTTTGGGGGTGTTTGGGGGTTGGGAGGGGGTTGGGAGAGAAGAAAGCTTTTTTCTTCTTCTTTCGGTTCCTCCTCCCGCGCCGCCACGCCACCAACCTCCTCCACCAGGTCATCACGTACGACCCGTCCCTCATCTCGGCCCCCCCCTACACCCTGGACATCGTGTCGACCCCGCCCCTGTTTGCGCGCGCGGCGCGCATCCGGTCGCGGCTCACCATTCGGCCAGACCCGGCCGCGCCGGCCGCGGCGTGCGTGCAGACGCTGACGGGCACGGTCGAGTTCCGGCTGGGGCTCGGGCTGGGGAAATTGATCGAAGGTGGGAGAAGAAAGGTTGGAATCGCGACCCCAACCCTAAAAAAACCCTCGCCCCAACCCCAACCCCAACCCCAACAGGCGTCGTCGTGGACAACCTGCACAAAGTGTATGCCTCCCTCCCCGCCGTGGCCGCCGCGTGGGCGTCCTTCCGCAAAGAAGCCCTCGCCCTGCCGCGCGGGGGAGAACTCCTCTTGGCGGGCCGCCCGCTCAACGCTGGCGTGGCGTGGGTCGGCGCGGCCGTCGCGGCCGCCGCGGGCGACGCGCCGGTCACCCCGCTCGCGGGCGCCGCGGGCGCGGGGCTGGCGTGGGGGGTGCGCGTGGGGGAGGATACGTTCTATGATGTGGGCGGGGGCGGCGGCGGCGACAGTGGCGAGAGAGGAGGGATAGGGAGGGTCGACGCGGGCAGCGGCGCGGTGGCGCCGCCGGCTTGCCGCCCTAGCCGCCGCTCCCGGTCGCCCGCCCCCCCGTCGTCCTCGCTCGAGGCGGCCCTGTCGGCGGCTACAGCCTCGTCGCTGCGGCGCGCGGGCCCGAAGGAGGACGAGGCGGGGGCGGCCCCCTCGCGCGGCCGCCGCTCCACGTCGCCCACCCCATCCCTTCCCACCGCCACCGCTTCCCTCTGGTTTGCCGACGGCGCCGCCGCCCCGGCCGCCGCCGCCCGGCACGCCGGCCGGTGGCGCCGGTTCTGGCGCGCGCGGCGGCGCTCGGTCCCGCGCGCGGCGGCCGCGCCGGGGCCGGTCGACGCGGGGCTGCGGCTGCTGGCCTGCTTTTTGGGGCCGGGCACCCTGGTGGCCGACGCCGCGGGCGCGTGCCTGCCGCTGCCGGCCAGCGGCGGCCGCGGCGGCGGCTCGGCGGAACGCGCTGCGCCGGCGCTGGCGCGGCGCGCGCGCTGCTGCAGGCCGGCCGTGGTCGCATGACGCGGGGCTACATTTATGAGGGCGGCGCGGCGTCGGGCGGGAACGCGGCGGCGGGCGGGGAGCGAGGGAGGGAGCCGCGGTCCGAGTCGCGGCGCGCGTGTGAAGCCGGGGCGGTGGCAGCGATCACTCCGCGCCGGCCGCGGCGGGCGGCGCGGGCGGCGCCGCGGCCGGCGCGCCCACCGCCCCCCCCCCACCCCCCCCTCCGCCGTCGCCCTCCACCACCCCCCCGCGCGTCAGCTCCCGTACCGCCACCGTGGCGTAGGCCGATTTGGGCAGCCGAAACCGGACGACGACCGCGACGGCGGCGCCGGGGGGGACGGGAGCGCCGGGGGTCCAAGGAGTGGCGGCGGCGGTCAGACACCCGTCGCCCGCCACGGCATCGTCCGCATCCGCCACGGTCACCAAATCGACGCCTACGTGCGACGGGCGCACGAGCAGCTTGCGGTAGCCGCCCGCCGCGGCCGCCAGGCAGCCGAGAGCGACCGGAGGAGGTTTGGCGCCGGCCGCGGTCGGCGTGCACGACGCCAGGTCGATCCCCATCCCCCCCGCCAGCGCGGCCGCGGCGTCTCTGGGCCCGTTGGTGGGGTAAACAGCGTTCGGGGCGGCCAAGGGGAGCACGAGACGCGAGACGGAAACGGTGCGCGCGTCGGCCGCCGTCGCCACGCGCACGCGCGGCGCCCGCCGCGGGCCGTCGTCGCTCTCGCTGTCGTCGGCCTCGTCGTCCGTCTCCAGGATGACGTCGCCGGGCAGGACGGAGGCGAGAGAGGAAAGGGCCGAGGTGTGGGGGGCGCTGCCGCTGACCTCCCTTCTCTCTTCCCCTCCCTCCCCCACTCCCGACAACCCCGCCCGCGCCGTCGCCATCGCGTTCCACAGGCGGGACTGCAGGGCGTGCGTGTACATGGCGCGCAGGGTGCGCGGGAGGCGGGCCAGGGCGCCGGCGTGGTCGGCCGGCGCGCGCGCGAGCGCCGCGCGGAGCGCGCGCGCGGCGGGGCTCGCGCCGCCGCCGCCGCCTTCGGCGCTCAGAATCATGTCGATCGCGCCTTTAAGGTCGCCGCGAGCTAAAGCAGCACCCACCTCGTGAGTGGGCGCCGACGCGCGGGCGCCAAAGCGTTGGCGGCCGAAGAAATTCAAAAACCCGTTTTCCGCCAAACACGCCGCCCGCCCGGCCACCGCCCCCGCGCCCTCCGCCTGGACCCTTCTCAGCACCACCACAAACTCGTTGCCCGCCGCGTCGCCGAGGCGGACGGGAGATGAGTGGTAAGAGAAGTCGCCGACGGCGACGCGCGGCACTCGGTCGGCCGCCGCCGCGAGCCGACCCGCCGCCACGCCCCACGCCGACGCGCGCTGCGTCGTCGCCGCGCGCCGGTCCTTGGTGCCGGCGACGGCAAAGGAGGACGCGGGCGCGTTGGCGGCGCGGGCGAGGGCGGCGAGCGCGGCGGCCGTGTCCCACCCGACTTTGGACAGCGTGAAATGGCAAAACCGCCGCTCCCGCCCCCCCGGAAACGTGGCCGCCACCGCGTTGCGGTCATCCCGCTTGCCGGATAAGTTTGACGCGTCCCGGGCGCGCTTGCGGGCGCGGGGGGGGGCGGCGGTGGCAACGATGTCGACCGCGCCGTCGTCGCGCGCCGCCGTCGCCGTGTCCACCCCGCCCGCCACGCCCGCCGCCGCGGCCGCGCCCCGGAACCAGGCGTGCACGCCGGCGCGCCCGGCTTTGGCGTCGGGGGCCGGGAGGGTGAGGGGGGGGGGGGTTGGAGGGTCGCCGCGCGGGCCGGCCGCGGCGACCGCGGCGACCCAGGCCGACGCAGCGGCAGCCTCCTCGTCCCCCACTAGGGCCGCCAGCTGCGCCTCATGACCATCCGCCCCGGCGCCGGCCGCGCCGGCGAGCACGGCGGCGTCGGTCGCCGCGACGGCCGCGCGCGCGGCCGCGTCGGCCGCGGCGGCGGCCTCGGGGCCGGACGAGGTTGGGCGCACCACGGCGCCATCGGCACCCACTTCATTGACGACAAAGTCGGCCTCGCTAGAGATGAGAGAGGAGAGGAGGAGAGAAGGTTGGGAGGCGACGGCCGCCGCGGTCCCCCTTTTCTCTCGCGCATTCCCTCTCTTCTCTCACCGCAGCTTGAGGACGGCGCTGAATCCTGGCCCATCGGGCGAGGCGTAGGCCGCGATGCCGACCGCGGCGTCGGCGAGGGCCGCCGCCATCGGAGTGGCGGCGCCGTGCTCTTCCCCACTCCCGCGGTCGCCCCCCTCCGGGGCGATGCGGACGTCCCTCGCCCGCGTGCGCCCCATGGCCCGCGTCACGTGGCGCGGCGGCCGCCCGCCGCCGCGCGCCCGGGCGCATCGCGCGGCGCCGCCGCGCGCGGCGCCCCACCCGCCGCCGCCGCCCCTGGAGCCGGGGTCCAGGCGAGGGGTGACTGGCGTGGCGTCGAGCGATGCGGACGGCGAGAGACGGTGGGAGAGGCGGAGGTTGAGCGGCGCGCGCGCCGCCGCCCGCCCTCGTGCCCCCGCCGACCGCCCTCGCCCTCCACCAGCCTCATCCTGGTCGACGGCACCGCCCTGCTCTACCGCTGCCACCACGCCATGGCGGCGGCCGGCGCGCGGCTGACGAACGCGGCGGGCGTCGACACCGCGGCGACCCACGGGTTTGTCTCGCAACTCTTGCGCCTGCTCGAACTCGACCCCCCGCCCACCCACGTCGCCGCCGTGTTTGACGCCGCGGGGAAAACGTTCCGGCACGAACTGTTCCCGGCGTACAAGGGGCAGCGGCCGACCGCGCCCGAGGAAGTGGTCGCCGCCGCGCCGCGCGTGCGTGCGCTGCTCCGCGCGCTCGGGGTCGCGGACCTGGCGGCCCCGGGCGTCGAAGCGGATGACGTCATCGGCACCCTGGCCGTGCGCGCGGCGGGCGACGGGGTGCGGGTGGCCATCGTGTCGCCGGACAAGGACTTTTTCCAACTCCTGCGGCCTGGCCTGCAGTTGCTGCGCCCGCCGCCCCGGGCGGCGTCGAGGGGGCCCGCCCTCGTCACCGTGGCCGGCCTGGTGCCCTACACGGAGGCGGCTTTTGTTGCTGCCCACGGAGTCCCTCCTTCCGCCTGGGCCGACGTTCGCGCCCTGGCCGGCGACCCCTCCGACAACGTGCCCGGCGTCCCCGGCGTCGGCCTTGTCACCGCCCTGTCCCTCATCCAGGCGCACGGGTCGTTGGAAGCCGTGCTCGCCGACCCGAGCGTCGCGCCGCGGAAGGCGGCGCGCGAGGCGCTGGCCACCGCCGAGGGCGCGGCCGCCGCGCGCCTGTCGCGGCGGTTGGTCACGATTCACACGGAGCTCGACGTGCCGCCGGCGCGGCTGCCGTGGGGGGAGTTGGCGTTTGCGCGGCCGGCGCGCGGGTCGGACGCGGAAAACGCGGCGTTAGACGCGCTCGCCGCCCTGGACATGGCCCCTGCCGCAGCGCGGCTGCAGCGTGTATGGCACGCCATGGATGCGGCGTCCGCGGTGCGTGGTGGGGGGGTGGCGGGGCTCGTGCCGGCGTCGAGCCTGCCGCCGAGGGCGCCGCGGGGGGGTGCGGGTGATGGAGCCATTCTGTAGCATTGTTGGAGGATTGACGGAGGTGGGGTGGGCGGTGCGGTGGGCGCTGGCGGCGTCGGCGTCGACCCCGGCCGCGCGTTCGCCGCCCTGCAGGCGCCTGGGCGCCCGCCGGCGCGCCCCGTGTCGTCATGTATCGATGGTGCTGCGTGGCGGGAGCCGGCGGCGGCCGCGGCGCGGTCGGGCGTGAACGCGGGCTGTGTGCGCACCAACGCCGGTGAGCGCCCGTCGCCCCTCTGCCCGCCGATCACGCGCGATTCGGCCACTTTCGGGGTCGATACGGGCCCGGTCAAGGCCTTGGCGGGTGCGGCGGGCGGGGTCACGGCGTAGCGGGGTCGCTGGCGCGTGATACCGCCGGCGCGCGCAGGCCCCAGCGCAGCGTCGCCCGCCCCCACTCCCGCTTTCGCCGCCTCTGCCGCCGCCGCCCCTCGACAGCGCATTCGCGCAACTGCTGCCCGTAAGGAGCCCGGGGTCGGCGAGCGGCTCGGCGGGCGGGCGACGGGCTATGTGCCGGCGGGCGCTGCGAACGACGCCACATTCGCGTCGACGCCGCCCCCCGCCCGCCGCCATGATTCTCAGGCCGCCGCCAAGCGTCGCCGCACATCACACGATGTGCATTGGACCGCGTCCTGCGAGTGTGGGCCCTCCCGGCCTGAGCGCCGCCCGCGCTGGGCTCAAGGCGCGCCCCGCGTCCCGCCCGCTGCCGCTCACCACGGTGCATGTGCGTTTGGTGGCGACTGGAGAGGGGACGAGGCGCCATTGTGGACGCCGCGGACGATTGGTTCCGTCGCCAACGCTCGCGCAGCGCCCGCCCCCGCCGCGCCCGCCCGCCGCGCCCACCCCCCACCCTGACCTCCCACAACCTCCCTCTCCCCCCAGGCCGTCGCCGCCGATGTCGTTGAAGCCGCGGCCGACGCCCTCCCCCCCCCGCACGCCAAGCGCCACGTCGCGGTCTTCGTCGGTGAGCGAGATAAAGAGAGAGAGAAGAGAGGGGTGGCGGGCAGCGGCGAGTGGCGCGGCGGCCGGCGCGGCGGTCGACCCTTTGCTCCCTTTTTTCTCCCTCCCCTCCCAGAGCCGTCCCCCTTCTCCCACGTTTCCGGCATGAAGATCCGCTTTGCATCCCTCATCAAAGGCCTCCGCGAGCTCGGTAAGACAGAAGAGGAGAGAGAGGGGAGAGAGAGGAAGCGGGCGGCCGCCCACCCCGCCTGAACCCCTCCCCTCCTCCCCTCCTCTTGTCTCCAGGCGACGACGTCACCGTCTTCACGCCGTGCGTCGCCCCCCCCAAATCCTTCCACGGCGCCCGCGTCGTGCCCGTGCTCGGCTTCCCCCTCCCGTTCTACCGGTCGCCTACGCTCCTCCTCTCGATGGGCGTCTCGATCCGCGTCCTCGCCCACCTCGTGGCCAAGCGCCCGGACGTCATCCACGTGTCGACGCCAGGTGGGACAAGGGAGGAGGGAGGGGAAGGGGGGACGGGGGTTCTTTTTGCCGGCGCGCGCGCGTCGACCCCCCCGGGCCTCGTCCCTGCCGTCCTTCAGGCTGCATGGTCTACGCCGTCATCGCGTACGCCAAGCTGCTCGCGATTCCCCTCGTCGTCTCCTACCACACGCACGTGCCCGACTACATCCCCAAGTACACGTGGCCCGGTGAGAAGAGAAAAAGAGGGGGTGAAAGTTTTTTGTTTTTTTTTCCGGGACAATTTTTTTCCGTCTCCTCCTTTTCTCGCCATCTTGCCCCCCTCGCACAAACCCCCCTTCCCCCCCTCTCCACACCCCCAGGCTTTGTGCGCCCCATGTGGTCGCTCATCCGGTTCTTCACGCGCGCGGCCGACCTCACCCTCGTCCCGTCGCCCACCATGAAGCGCGTGCTGGCGGCCAACGGCACGGACGAAGCCGGCATCGACGTGTGGCGGCAGGCGGTGGACACCGAGTTTTTCCACCCCCGGTTTCGGTCGGAGGAAGTGCGCGCGCGCATCTCCGAAGGCCTGACCGCGTCCGACCCGGGCGCCGTCGTGCTCACCTACGTCGGCCGCCTTGGGGCCGAGAAAAACTTGCACGTGCTCAAGGACCTGCTGGCGGCGCTCCCGCCGAGCGTCTGCCTGTCCCTCGTCGGCGACGGCCCCGCGCGCGAAGAGCTCGAGGCGCACTTTGCCGGCACCCGCACCCACTTCACCGGCATGATCAAAGGCGACGACCTCGCTGCCGCGTACGCGTCGGCCGACATTTTTGTGATGCCCTCGGAGACCGAGACGCTCGGCTTCGTCGCGCTCGAGGCCATGGCCTCCGGCCTGCCCGTGGTCGCCGTCGCGGCCGGCGGCCTCGTCGACATCGTGACCCGCCCCGGCGACATCGGGTTCCTGTACCCCGCGGGCGACTACAAAGCGCTCGAGGATTCGACGCGCGCGCTCGTCAAGGCGCCCGCAGAACGCGCCCGCGTCGCGGGCCTCGCCCGCGCCCACGTGGAGACCCTGGGCTGGCTCCCCGCCGTGCGGTCGGTGCGCGACGGCCAGTATTCGCGCGCGATCCGCGTGTTTGGCTTGAAGCGCGCGGCCAAGCTCGTGCGCTGGAAGGCCGCGCTCAAGGGCGCGGCCGGGGCGGCCCTTGTCGCGCTGCTGGCGGTCGCGGCGTGGGCGCTCATGGGGGCGCGCCGCCTGCCGACGGGGCTGGTGGCGTGAGGAGGGAGAGGGGAGGGGGGAGAGGGCGCGAGCGGCGCCGGGGGACCGGGCCATAGACAAAAAAACACCATTCTTCCGCGGGCGCGGCCCTTGAGGAGGGCCGCGACCGCCCCTGTAAACTTGAGCGCGAGCGAGGCGAGCGAGAAGAGAGAGGGAGAGGGTCGCGGCGCCGGCGCTCATCACTCTCTCTCTCCTATGCTGCCGCCCTGCCAGCTGTACTCCGCCGACCCCGCGGCCGCCGCCAGCGATGGCCTGACCGCCCTGGTGGCGTGCTCGACGCGGGCGGCGCTTGTCGACGCGGGGCGCGAAGATGTGCGGCGCGGGGGATGGGGGGCGATTGGGCCTCGGACGCGGGCGTTGACCCACGATCGCGCTCGTGGCTTAAGGCCGGACGCCGCCGGCGTCGGCGTCGGGCGCGGGCGCGGCCCGATCTTTCGCCCGACGCGACGCCCGACTCCGACCCCCTCCTTTTCGTTCCTCCTCTCTCCTCTTCTTCTCCCCAGATCAAGGTCGTCCTCGACACAACACACGACCCGTCCGCCCTCGTCTCGGTCGTCTCCGGCGGCGGCTCCGGGCACGAACCGTTTGCGGGCGGCTTTGTTGGCCCTGGCCTCCTTGCCGCCGCCGCCGTGGGCGAGGTTTTCGCCTCGCCGTAAGGAAACGGAGAAATGAGGCGCGCGCGCGCGCGCTGTCGCGGCGGCCGCCGTGGCCCACCCACGCTCTCCTCCTTCCTCCAGGTCTGCCGACGCCGTCGCCGCCGCGCTCGCGGCCGCGACGGGCGGCGCGGCGAACAACCGGGGCGTGCTCCTCGTGTGCAACAACTACACGGGCGACCGGTGGGCGCGGAGGAGGGGGGTAAGGGTTGGAGAGCGACCGCGCACGCTCGGCGCCGCCCACCTTCCAACCCTCCCTCCCTCCCCCAGCCTCAACTTTGGCGCCGCGTCCGCCGCCGCCGTCGCGGCGGGCACGCCGGTGGAGACCGTCTTCGTGGCGGACGACGTGGCGCTCCTCCCACCCCCCTCTCTCACCGCCTCGGACCCCGCCGCCGCTCCTCGCGCCTTAAAACGCGCCCGCGGCCTCGCTGGCTGCGTGCTCGTCCTCAAAATCGCGGGCGCGGCCGCGGCTGCCGGCCGCGACCTCCCCTCCGTCGCGGCCGCCGCGCGGCGCGCGGCCGCCGCCGCCGCCACCGTCGGCGCGGCCGCCACCGCCTGCTCCCTGCCTGGCCGCGCCGCGCCCGACCGGGTGCCGGCCGGGGCGCTGGAGCTGGGGCTGGGGCTGCACGGGGAGCCGGGGGTCCGCGTGGTGAGCGGGGAAGGGGGGGCGGACGCCCTGGCGGCCTCCATGCTCGCGGCGCTGGAAGCGGCGCGCCCACATCGTCCGGAATGGCCTCAGACAAGGGGCACCGGCACGCCAGCGGCGCTGCTGGTCAACGATCTCGGGGGCTGCGCCCACCTCGAGGCCGCCGCGGTCGCCGCCGCCGCCCTGCGCCGGCTCGACGCCTCCCCCGCCCCCGACTGGCGCATCGTGCGCGTCTACGTGGGGCCTTACGCGACCTCGCTCGACATGCGGGGCGTGTCCCTGACCCTGCTGCCGGTGTGCGATGACACCCTGACCCTCCTGGACGCCCCCGCCGCCGCGCCCGGGTGGCCGTCATGCGGGGGCGGGGTGCGGGTGCCGGGAGAGGAGGGGCGGGTGCCGCTGCCGCTCGGGGCGCTGGCTTCGGTCGGCGCGGCGGCGGCCGACTGCGCGCGTGCCGGCGCTGCGGGCCCTCCCCACCCTCTCTTCGCCGCCTGCGCCGCCACCGCGTGCACCGCCTTACAAGCCGTCGCCCCCGACCTGGACGCCCTGGACGCGCGCGCGGGCGACGGCGACTGCGGCGCGACGCTCGCAGCGGGCGCGGCGCGCGTCGTGGCCGCGCTGCCGACCATGCCGGCGGATCCGGCGACCGCCCTGGCTGCCCTGGGCGCGGTGGCGGGCACCATGGGAGGGACGAGCGGGGCCCTGGCCTCCATCCTGTTTGCCGGCGCGGCGACCGCGGTCGGCGCGGGCGACACGCCCGCCGCCTGGGCCGCCGCCCTGGCCGCCGGCGTGGCCGCGGTGCAACTGCATGGCGGGGCGGCCGAGGGCGACCGCACGCTGATCGACGCGTTGGCGCCCGCCGCGCGCGCGGCGGCGGCCGCCGCGGCGGCAGGCGAGACGCCGGCGGCCGTCGCCGCCGCCGCGGCCGATGCGGCCACGGCTGGCGCCGCTGCAACAGCCACCATGGCGGCTTCAGCGGGGCGCGCGGCCAACGTGCGTGCCGACGCGGTCGTCGGCGCGCGCGACGCGGGGGCGGCGGGGGCGGCGGTTTGGGTGGCGGCCGTCGCGGGTGAGGTGGCGCGGTTCGTTGATGGTCGGGGTGCGTGACGTGCACGTGTTGGGGGTCTTTGGGCGTGTGAGGCGGGGCGCCGCGCGGCGCGGTCTGCGTCACACCGGCCCGCTCACCGCGGCGCGGCATGGCCCCCATCCCCGACGCCGTCGCCGCCGCCGCCGCCGCGGACGACGTCGCGACAGTCCTCGCGTGGGCCGACGCCCATGAGGATGCCGCGGACGCGCGCACGCTCTGGCAATCGGGACTCCTTCAGCTCGCTGCGCGCTCCGGCGCCTCGACAACCCTCACCGCCCTCCTCGCCCGCCCCACGTTCCGCACGCGTCGTTCATTAGACGCTCTCGACTATGGCTCCATGCGGCGCACCGCCCTCCACCTCGCCTGCCACGGCGCGGGCGCCGACGGCGACGGCGCCCCGCACGCGCGCCGCGCGGGCTGCGTCGCGTGCGTCGAAGCGTTGCTGGAGGCAGGGGCGGATCCCGACATGCAGGGCAAGTCATTTTCGTCGCTCGTGGCGGGGCTGCGCTGCGGCTCGCTCGTCGACGCGCGGGCGCCGCCGGCCGAGTCGCCCGCGAGCCTAGCTGCGTGCGCGGCCGTCAAGCTCGCCCTCGCCCGCCCACCCTGGACCCAGGAGCTGCACAGTGCGTGGCCGCCCCGGTTCAGGGACGCGGTGGCCGAACTGCTGCGCGTCAACGGGCGGCGCGGCGGGCCGGGGCTCGACCGCGGCCCGCTCGACGCCATCATAGCCTTGGCGGCCTACCCCGTGTCGGCCTGGGTCTAGAGAGCGAGAGCGAGAGGAGGGAGAGAGAGAGAGAAATGCGATTTTGAGACACGCGCCGCCGCCTCCCGGTCTTCCCTCACGCTCCCTCCTCCCAGTCGACCCCCGCCCCCCCCCCGTCCTCGGCCCACGGCAGCAGGGTGGCCAGCATGGCGGCCAGCGGGTGCATGCGGGCCAGGTTGGCGGCGGCCGCGGCGGCGGCGGCGTGGCGCGGGGCTGCGACGGCCGCGTCATCGGCCGCGTCGCCGCCGCCGCCGCCGTCGCGCAGCGCCGCGATCTCGTCGTCCGGGAGCGCCGCCACCGTGTCGCCAAAGTCGGCGACGCGCAGGGCGGCGAAAGCGTCGGGGGCGTCAGAAGGCCACGCGGCGGCCGCGGCGGCGGCCCAAGCGCCGCCCCCCCCCTCTTTCGCCGCCCCCTCTGCCGCCGCCGCCAGCGCCCTCAGCGCGTCCGGCGCCTTCCACACGGTGTGGTGGCGCTCCGCAAAGATGGCGGCGAGGCGGGCGAGGCCCGGCGCGGGCGGCGGCGCGCGCGCAAACGGGGGCCGCGCGAGCGCGGCGGCCAGAGTTTCCGGGATGGCGCCGCCTTCTTTGATGACGCGGTCGGCCAGGGCGACGACGAAGGACGGGTAGGTGAGGCAGGCGCGTTGGAGGGCGGTGGAAGGGTCGAGCGACGCGGGCGCGGGGGCGCGCGCGCCGCCCCCTCCCTCCGTAAGCCGCAACGCCGCCAGCGGCACCGAAAACGCCCACCCCGGCGCGTCCTCGACCACGCCCCGCAACGCCAGCAGGTCGGCGTGGCGGCGAGCGCGCAGGAGAAAGTAGTCGAGGCAGCAGCGCGCGCCGGCAGGGTCGGCCTCGTCAAGCCCCAGCAACAGCTTGGCCGTCTCCGCCGCCGCGCCGTGCAGGCCGCGCCGGGACAGGGAGGAGGCGCGCCGAAAGAGGGCGACGAAGAGGGGCTTGTTGGCGGGGGAGGCGCCGTCGACGCGCGCGGCACCCGCTGCGGCGGCCGCTGTAAACGCCGGCGGCCACCCCGACTCCAGCGCTCCCAACGCCCGGTCCAGCACGTCGTCCGCGGCTTCGTGCTGACCGGTGAGGCGGAGCAAATCGTGGACGACGAGGAGGGTGTCGGCGTGGGAAGGGCGCGCGCGCAGGAGCGACGCGACGGCGGTCGGGTCGTGCGTCGCCTGCGCCGCTTCCAGCGCGGTCAGCCCCGCCTCGTACGCGGCGCCAATCGCGTAGCTAAAACACTGGCCGCCGTCGGGGCGGGCGCCGGCGGGGGCCATCGAGAGGCCGCCGGCGGCCGACGCGCCGCGCCCGGTCGCCAGCCCGCCCAGCCCCGGCGTGCGGCGGCCGCCGCGCCCGCGCCAGCCGGTGCCGTCGCCGTCGGTTGGGGTCGCGGCCGAGGTGGAGGCGACGCCAAAGAGGCGGCGGGACTCGGCGCCGCCGTTCAGCGCGCGCGCGTCGACCGCGAGCGCGGCGCGCGCGGCGGCGGCCGCGGGAGCGGACGCGCCGCCGCTCGCGCCCTCCCCTCCCTGTACAGGTGTCAGCCCTAGAGCCGCCAGGGCGGCGTCCACTTCGTCCCCGCGCCCCCCCTTTTTCTTGCGGCGCGCCTTTTTGGGGGCGGCGGCCGGCGGCGACGGCGCCCGCGGGGGTGGCGGGGCGGCGTCGTCGCTCTCGTCGTCGTCGTCAGCCCCTGCGTCGCCCTCGGCGAGGAGGTCAAACGGGTTGAACGGCGCGGCGCGGGCGGCGGGCGCCGCCCCCTCCTCCTCGCCGGACGACGCCGCGTCGCCCGCCCCGGCCAGCGGGTCGTCGCCGGCCGCCAGTCGCAGGCGGCGCAGGTGGCGGGCGGCCATCGAGGAGAAGAGAGTGTGACCGCGATCGGGGGGCGGGCGTGGCCACTGCCATGCTCGCCCGGCGCCCGCCTTCCGCGCCCCGCCCGCTGTTGACTCGCCGCATTGCCCGCGCGCCACAGGCCGACCGTCGCTCCGGAATGGCGCCCCCCGCGTCCACCCCTCCCGTCATCGTCGACTCCGCGACCCTGGCCGCCGTTGGCGACGTCCCCTACGCCCCCTACGTGGCAGCCGCGATCGACGCGGTGCGCCTGGCGTCCGCCTTGACCGCGGGCGTGCAGCGCGGGCTGGGCGCGGGGGAGGCCGCGGACAAGGAGGACGAGTCGCCGGTCACGGTGGCCGACTATGGTAGGGGGCGGCGGTGGGGGGCGGGTGGCGGGCGGGGCCGGCGCGCGGCCGCGCGGCGAGGCCGACGCGCCCATTGCCGCCAGCCGCGCAGGCCGTCGTCGCGTGGTCCCTGGCCGCCGCCTTTTCCGGTGCCCCACTCCCCCTGGTCGCCGAAGAAGACGCCGCCACGCTGCGGACGCCGGCCGGGGCGGGGATGGCGGCGAGGGTCGCGGCCCTGGTCAACCACGCGATCGGCGCCGCGTCGCCGGGGTCGCCGCCGCTCTCGGTGGCCGCCGTCCTCGACCTCATCGACACCGGCGACTCGCCCGGGGGCGCGGCGGGCATGCACTGGGTGCTCGACCCCATCGACGGGACGCGCGGGTTTGTCGGGGGGCGCCAATACGCGGTCTGTCTCGGCCTGCTCGACGGCGGCGCGCTCGCCGCCGGCGTCCTCGGCTGCCCCAACCTGCCCGCGACGCCGCTCACGGATGCCGACGGCGGCCCTGGCGAGGGCGCGGGGGTGCCGGGGATGCTCTTCTGGGCGACCGCGGGCGGCGGCGCGCGCGCGGCGCCGCTCGCGCCGGTCGATGCGCTGGCGGGCGCGTCCCCCATCACCGCGCGCTCCGGCGACCCCGCCCGGCGCCGCTTCATGGAGTCGTACGAGGCCCGCCACTCGGACTTTAGCCTCGCGGCGCGCCTCGCGTCCGCGGTCGGCGTCACCGCCCCCGCGCTCCGCCTCGACTCCCAGGCCAAATACGGCGCCCTCGCCCGCGGCGACGCCGCGGTCAACCTGCGCTTCCCCAAGGCCGGGTACAGGGAGAAGATCTGGGACCACGCGGCGGGCGCGATCATCGCGGCCGAGGCGGGCGCCGTCGTGACCGACGCGGCGGGCGCCCCCCTCGACTTCTCCCGCGGCCGCTGGCTCGACCTGGACCGCGGCATCGTGTCGGCGTCGTCGCCGGAGCTGCACGCTGCGCTGCTGGCCGCGCTGGCGCCCGGGGGGGCGTGCGCCGAGTGAGGCGGGCGGCGGGCGAGGCCGTCGCGCGTGTGTGACGCGGCCGCCCCTGCGCCCCTGCTCCCACTCCCCCGCGGCCTCCCCGCCGGGGCGCGCCGCGATGGCGCTGCGCGTCGGCTTGCTGGACCTGCCGGTGCGGCGGCGGGCGGGGCGGCGGGCGCGCTGGCCGATGCGGGCGCGGCGACGGCCCGCCTCACGCCTTCCTCCCCCCCCTCTCTCTCTCTCCCTCACAGGACGCCCTCATCGCGGCCACCATCCTGGCGTCCCTGCCGGCCGCCGACCTGGCGTCCGCCGAGGCGGCCTGCCGCGGCCTGAGGACCGCGACGGTGGGCGAGGCGGTCTGGCGGCGCCTCGTGCGCGCGCGGCACGGGGGCGTGGGGCTGCTGCCGACGGGGGACGCGGGCAAGGGGGCCGTGGAGTCGAGCGCGCTTTGGAAGCGGCTCGCGCTGCAGCTCGAGGAGCCGGATGAAGAGTGCAGCCTGGTGGCGGACGCCATTGCGGGTGAGAGTAGGGGGTGGCGAGGAGCGGTGCGCGGTCCGCGGCGGTCGCGAGGCGACGCCGGCGCGCTCGGCCGCCGACGCGCGCCCCTCCCCACCCCGCTCCCTCCAGCCTCCTCCACCGACAACCACCCCCAGGAGGGCGTCGCCAACCTGCTCACCCCCCGCTCCCGCCCGCCGCCGGGGCTGGCGGCCGCGTGGGCGGGGGGCGCGACGTATTGGTCCTCCGCCGGGTCCCCCGACCCCCTGTCCGCCGAGTGGGTCGCGCTGCGGCTCGTGCACCCGCTCTGCGTGGTGCGCACCGTGACCGTGCGCCCCTTTCAAGCATTTTTTCAGGGCGGCGCGCCCGTGTACGCGCCGCGCACCGTGTCGACCCGCGTGGGCGGCGGCGCGGGCGGCGGCGCCGCCGGCTGGCTGTGGGAGTCGGAGCCGGCCAGCGTCGCCCCGACGAGCGCCCCCCAGACGCTCCCGCTGACCCCCGCCCCCGCGCTCGCGCCCGGCGGCCGGCTCGACCTCCACCTGGCCGGCCGCACCGCCGTCCAAGACGTCGACGGCTTGTGGTACACGTGCTTGGCCCATGTGGCGGTGGGCGGGCGCGCGCTGCGGGGGCTGGCGCTCAACGCGGCGGGCGCGCTCGCCGCGCTCCCGCGCTCTGCCGACCCCCTGGCCGCCGCCCCGCTCTCCCACCTGTCGGAGCGCGGCCGCCCCGCCCGCGTCGCCGCGCGGCGGGCGGCGGCCGCGGCCGCGGGGCGGCCGCCGCCGCCGCGCGCGGCGGACGAGGCGAGCGGGTCCGAACCCGACGACCCGGTCCCCGCGCTCGGCGCCCCCGCCGGCGGCGCCCTGGCCGACATGCTGGGCGCGGTGGTCGCCGCGTTTGGCGGGGGGCTCCCGGGCGCGGGCGGGCCGCCGGGCGGGCACGCGCACGGAGGGGGGGGGGGGTGAGGGCGATCACCCCCCCCCCAGTTTTTTCTCTTCTCTTGGGTGTGCGTGCGCATGTGTCAACCACCGCCGACGAGCGACCCGAGAGCGGAGGAGGAGACCGCGCCCCCGCCCGCCCCGACCTCTCACACGCCGCACCACAGCCCGCCGCCGCCCGCGCCCCCCTCCTCGTCCGACGACGTCGTGTCCCCGTCCTCTTCTTCCGACCCACCGGTCGCGGGCTGGGCGGCCCAGGTGTCGGGCTTGAGCGAGACGCGGACGACGGCCGCGGCGCCGCCCGCGGCCAGCCCCGCGGCCGCCAGGGTCGCGCCGGCCGGCGCGCGGTGGCCGGCGACGTAGACGGCCTCCCAGGGCGCGTCAAAGCCGTCGAGGCGGGCGAGGGAGGAGGCGGGAGGCCAGCCGGCGGCTTTGGCGGCCGCTTCAGCGAGCGCGGAGACGGGCGCGTCGGCGGGGAGGGACACGGTGAAGGAGGGCAGGATCTTGGTCTTGGTCGCCATGGTTTCCTGGACGAGGGGGAGGGGTGTGGGCGGAAAGAGGGGGGAGCGCGTCGGCCCCCCGCCGTCCTTCTGTCTCCTCCTCCCCTCTCGCGCCTTCCAGTAGAGCGACCACGTCTCCGTCTGCAGGCGTGGCTTGACGAGAATGGACACGGTGCCGTCGCTCGAGCGCGGCGCCGGCGGCGGCGGCGGCGGCAGCGCGGCGCCCGCGACGCGCGCGGCGCCGCCGGCGGCCGCGCCGCTCGCGGCGGCGCCCAAGGCGTCGACCACGACTTGGGCGCCGAGCGGGTAGCCTGCGGGAGGGAGGGCGAGGGGGGCGTTGGACGGGGCGACCGTTTTCGGTCGCCCCCCCCCCACCCGCGCGCCCGCCCACCCGTCGCCGCCTCGACCGCCGCCCGCAGGTCGGCCGCGGACGCGGCGGGCGGCGCGTCCACCGCGAAGGTGCGGCCCCCGGGGGCGGCCACGAGGAGGGGGGGCATGGTGGGGAGAGCGGGAGAGTGGCGGCGCGGCGCGGCGCGGCGCGGCGCGGCGGCCGCCCGCCAAAAACAAACGGTCGCCCCCCACCCTTGCCGACGGCGTCCGACCAGGTTACAGGAAGACAGGGACTGGGGCGGGGCGGGTCGGGAATCGGAAAAGGCGGGGCCGCGCGAACAGCCCCGGGTCGCGGGCCCCCCTGGCGACCCCCCAAAAAAGAGTCGGGCGCGGGGCCCGACTCGCTGCAAACAAAGCGTGAAAAAGTGAGGCCGGCGGCCGTCGTGCGGCCTCGCTCGGGGCGGACTCGATCTTGGACTCGATCCGGCGAGAAAGCGGCGGCCGGGCGCGCGCGCGCCGAGGGGCTTCCCCCGGCGCTGCGGCGCACGGCCGCGCCCCTCGTCCCGGCAGTGGGGCGGCGTGACGGGCGGGCGGGGCTCAACAGGGGCGTGCGGGGGTGGTGGCGGTGGTGTGCGGTCGGGGTCGGGCGGAGGTGCAGAGGCGGGAACGGGGAAACAGCGCGGCCTAGCCTAGCGCAGGGCGGAACTGGGGCGGCGGGGCGATCGAGCGGGGCGGGCAGAGTGTGTCCGTGGCTGGAAATGGGGGGGGGGCGACGGCCGGTGGCGGGTGGCCACCGCGGCGCAGAGATCGGGGGTTTGGGGGGTGACGGAACGGGCGCGCGCGCGGCCGGCGGCGGGCGGCGCCGCCGGGCGGCGCGCGCGCCCTCGAGGGCGGGGCCAAGCCACCGTTTTTTTCGGGCGTTGGTGTGGGGGTAGTAGGGCCGCGG
>Ga0315274_10000414_pt1 | contig 67167 bp, 75 predicted proteins | sample YL17G02_20_MG_FD_203700 | JGI IMG/M metagenome (GOLD analysis project Ga0315274, IMG submission 203700) | Sediment microbial communities from Yellowstone Lake, YNP, Wyoming, USA - YL17G02_20 | ecosystem: Environmental > Aquatic > Freshwater > Lake > Sediment | place: USA: Wyoming | collected...
GCTGACCGTGGGCGTGGCCCTGGCGGCGCTCAAGCTCGGGCTGGACGCGAAGTACATCAGCAGGTCGGGCGATTTCACCGCGACCGAGGACATCGATTATGAGAAGTTCTACGGCAAGGAGGGCGCGAAGGTGGTGAGGAGGGCGAAACGGATCTTCGATGAGGCGAAGGGGCTCGGCCTCAGGTCGGAGTTCAGGAAGCCGACCATGGACGACCTCAGGAGGGCGCTGGATAAGGGAATGCTGCCGATCGTGCTCGTCGAATACCGCGAGATCTACAGGGCGATAGTCGACCCGAAGACGAAGGGACAGGCGTACCATTTCGTCATGCTGACGGGATACGACGGCAAGAACGTCTACATGCACGATGTCGGCCTCAATAACCCGACCGCGAACCAGATGATAAGCAACCAGTTGTTCTACAGGGCATGGAGCGCGAAAGGGACTGATATGGACACCGTGATAATCTCAAGAAAAAGATCGTGATGATATGGGAGTCGACATAGGATCCATCCTAATTAAGCACCCGATGGAGCTCAAGACGCTGCAGGGGAGACGCGTAGCGATAGACGCCTACAACACGATCTACCAGTTCCTCTCCACTATCAGGCAGCGCGACGGCACCCCGCTGATGGACAGCAAGGGGAAGATCACCAGCCACTTATCCGGATTGCTCTACAGAGTCTCCAACCTGGTGGAGATGGACATCAGGCCGATATTCGTGTTCGACGGCGAGCCCCCGAAGTTCAAGCAGAAGACGATAGAAGCGAGAAAGGCTCTGAAGGTGCAGGCGCAGAGGAAGCTCGAAGAGGCGATGGCGCGCGGCGAGAAGGAGCTGAAGACCTACGCGCAGCAGACCGTCAGGCTGACCCCCGAGATACAGCAGGAGTCGAAGCGGCTGCTCGAGATGATGGGCGTGCCCGTGGTGCAGGCGCCGAGCGAAGGGGAGGCCGAGGCGTCCAGGATGGTGAACGAAGGGCACGCGTACGCCGTCGGCTCCCAGGATTACGATTCGATACTCTTCGGCGCGACGCGCCTGGTCAGGAACCTGACCCTGAGCGGCAAGAGGAAGCTGCCGAGCAAGGGAATCTGGATAGACATAGAGCCCGAGATGATAGACGCGAACGAGAGCCTGAAGTCGCTCGGCATCGACCGCAGGAGGATGGTGTGGGCGGCGATAATGATCGGCACCGACTACTTCGAGGGAGTCAAAGGCATCGGCCCGAAGAAAGGGCTGGCGATCGTGCAGAAAGCGTCCTCGCTGAAGGAGTCGTTCGAGCTCGCGAAGGCCGGAGACAAGTACGCGGAGGCGAGCGGGGAGCTCGAGGAGATCGAGAGGTTCTTCATGGAGCCGCCGAGGCCGCAGCATGAGCCGCATATACATTTCAAGGAGCCGGACAGCACAAGGATAATCGAGTTCATGTGCGGCGAGCACGACTTCATGATCGAGAGAGTGGAGGGCGCGCTAGCCAAGATGACGAAGAAAGAGGAGAAGAAAGGCCAGTCCAGATTAGAGGGCTGGTTCGGTTGATCCTATCTGATTGAATCCTGGAGTCTGAATCTTATCTTATTGCTTGCTGCCTTCTGACGACGCTGGACCTTCGCCTTGCTGGTCCTGGCTCCCTTCGCCCGCCATCGTCTCGGGGAGCTTCCTGATCTGTTGCCTCAACTTGTCCGCGCTCTCCTTGTTCGCTTCCCTTGCGCAGATGTTGAGGATCTCGACCTGTATCGCTCCGAGGAACGCGAGCAACGCATTCCTCTGCTCGAGGTCGTCATAGAGGGATCCCATGTCGTTGTACTTCCTGATCTTGGTGTCGAGCATCTTCACCGTCGGCAGCCATGCCGAGACTGCCTGGAGCTCGTCCGCCTTCCTCTGGTCCTTGACCAGCTCCCTCACATTCGTGAAGTTCGCGATCGCACTCGCGAACCACTGCTTGTAGATGTGGGCGAACGACTGTCCCGCGTTCGCGAGGAATTTCTTCGTGATCTTCAGCGCGACATGATGCGCGAGCTCCGGGCTGTAGCCGTAGCAGAGCTCGGCGATCGCCTTCGCGTCCTCCTCCGTGAGGTGCTTGAACATCCTCGTGTTCGCAAGGTATCCTATGTCCACGAGGTCCTTCTCCCTCTGGTTCTCGTCGGTCATGAGCTTGAGTATCATCAGTTCCCTGGCGTTGAGCCCGGGTATTCCGTCCACGATCATCGACTCGTCCCAGTGGCACTGCACCCTGCCGACGTGCGGCGCCTTGAACGACTCCTGGATGCGGTAGATCATCTTCGATGACATGTCGAAGACCTCATCGACGCAAACGGTGAGCGGAACCACCACTGGGTTCGTGTGCTCGTCGTACACCTTGCTGGCGGAGATCCCCTTGAACCTCCCCTCCTTCGTCATGTAGCCCTGCTTGTGGAGCAGCGCCTGGAACGCGCCGTAGCGGTCCTGCCTGACGATGACGTCGATGTCGCCGGTGTACCTGTGGGGTCCGGCGATGTTCCCCACCGCGAGACCTCCGATGAGAAGGAGTCCGAGATCATTCTCGTTGTTGATGCCCATCTTCTTGGCTTCGTCGAAAAGCTCGCACAGCTCGAGTAGAACGTACTGCTCCTGGGAGATCTGACGCATCGGATCCTCCTTCTTGCCGATCTTCTGCGTCCTCGCGACCAGTCGCGCCATGGGCGTGGACTGCGGATCCGGTTTTCGATCAGGACCACTGCGCCTAGGTTCTTTGTGCGATGCCATACGTAATTACCATTTTTGATATACTTAAACCTTCCTGTCTACGAGCGTCAGCGTACATTACGATTAGATCTGCCATGAATAAAGCGTTACCTCTTGAGCAGCGCAAGAGTCTTCTCCATCACGGCCTTCACGGTCGCGTTCTCCTCTTCCAGGAAGAGCGGCTCCAGGAACGCGAACACCTTCTCCTTCACCTGAAGGTCGTTCTTCATCGCTATGCTTTCCAGCACGGCCACGACCCCGGACCTGTATTCGAGGCTCTTCACCCTGGACTTCAATCTCTCGAAGAGAGGTATGATCGTGTGATCGGTGCTGATCTCGGCCAGGCAGCGCGAAGCGGTCTTCCGCAGCTCTGCGGAGGAGTCCTCGAGCTTGTCGATGAGCATGTCCGCGATCTCTTTCTGAACCTTCAGGGGCATAGAACAGCTGAGCCTGGTCAGCGAGCTCAACGACGCGAGCCTGATCGCTTCCGTGTTGCTTTCGGGATTCATGCCATCCTTGGCGATCCCGAGCAGGAGGAGGGCCGCGCCCTCCGCCACGTTGCCCAGCGAGCCGAACGCCTCGATGACGCTGCAACGCAGATTGGGGTCCTTGTCGTTTATGTAGCCTGAGAGCGACGCCGCGATCTTCTCCTTCGTCGCCGCATCCACATCCCCCGCGACCCTGCTGAGCATTCGGACCGAGAACAGCCGTATCTCCGCCATCATCGCATTGATCTGGATCGGGAGAGAGCCTCCCTCGGACCCGTCCGCGATGACGCCCTTCACCACAAAAAGGAAATCGTCTGCCGTGGAGTGGGTGAGGTTGTTCTCGTTGTTGAACAGGCTCAGCAGCAACGGAGCGATCCTCTCGCCGCGCTTGAACGGTTTCTTGTCGGTGGATGCGCGCATCTGCGGCTCTGAGCCGTTCGACTTCAATTTCCTTGATGCGATCCTCAGCAGCCTGAACTGTTCAGTAGCGGCCTTGTCCACTCGGTCTTGTCGCCTAGCTCTCTTTCGCGGCATTATCACTGTCCTCCCACTTGCTGAAATGATAGCGTAAAAGAAGAATAAATACCTTTCTGATGGCCGAAAACCGCTGGACGCCGGGGAACCGCGCCTGGCGCATCGGACCATCGTACGGTCAAAGCGTGAATAGGAACGTCTGGTAGAGCAAGACCGCCAGCATGGCGACTGCGACCGGAAGGAGGTAGTCCTGGTAGAGCGCCATGAACCGCCAGGCCCACAGTGTGAACTTGTTCAACGGCTTGTTCCTGCTCTCTATGAGGTTGATGAGCTCGCTGAAGTACTCGCGCTCTCCGGCGGGCATCTTGGCCTCCTTGATGCGCTTGATCTCCTTGCCCTCCACGATCTCCACTTCCTCCTGCTTGCCGATCTCCTTCTTCGCGGACTCGTACCACGGGGGCAGGGAGGATTTCTTGCCCCTCAGCTTCTTGCCGGAGGTGAGATATCCGATCGGATCGGCGGCGAACGGGTCGAGCGCCCGGATATAGTCCGACATCCTGATCTCCCTGTTCTTGCCGGTCTTCAGCGCCTCCAGCCACGGGAACGCGGCCGCGTCGTCGCTGATGGCCTTCGTGTCCGATGATGCGAACCCCTCGGTGGCCCTCGCGAGCCTGTCCCAGTTGACATTCTTCGAGACAGGCCTGCCCTTGGCGTAGAGCTTGAACATTTCCTTCCTGGAATTGTAGTCCGGTTCCCCTACATAGATCATCTTGGTGAAACGGCCCGCTCTCCTCAATGCGGGATCGACGTCCCACGGGGAGTTGGTCGCGGCGACGACGAGGACGTTCTCGTTCCTCGCCTCCACTCCGTCCATCTCGTACAGGAGCTGGTTGACGGCCATGCGCATGTACTGCGCCGACTCCTTCATCTGCTCCCTTTTGCCTCCGAGACCGTCGATTTCGTCGATGAACATGATGCATGGCGACGCTTTCCTCGCCGCCTCGAATATGTTCCTGATGTTCTTTTCCGTGTTTCCGACATACATGTCGAGGACGTCGGACAGCTTGACGTTCAGGAAGTTCGCTCCGACCTCTCCTGCCGCCGCCTTCATGATGTATGTCTTACCGCATCCTGGCGGGCCGTAGAATATGACTCCGCCGCCGCCGAACTTGCCGTACTTCCTGGCGAGGTCCGGATCCTTCAGCGGGTAGACGATGTACTCCTTGATGAGCTCCTTGACCCCCTCCATGCCCACGATGTCCTTGAATGTCTGTTTCGGCTTGGCCATGAACTTGACCGCGCTGACTCCTTCTCCGCTCGTTCCGGATTCCTTCTCGGACTTCTTCTTCTTCGCCGCGTCCAGGTGCTCCTTGGCCTCCGCGAACTCAGGGTTGAGCTCAATCGCCTTCTCGTAGTCGGCGACAGCCTCCTCGTACTTCTCGAGATACTCGTAAGCCAGCCCTCTCGCGTTGTACGCCTCAGCGAAGTTCACGTCGATCTCGGTCACTTTCGTGAAGTTCTCCACCGCGGTCTCGTAGTCCTGGAGGCATGCGTACGCCAATCCTCTGTTGTAGAACGCCTTCAGGTAGTCCTTGTTGAGCGAGATCGCCTTGTTGTAGTCGGCGATGGACTTCTCGAAGTCCTGCTTGCGGTAGTAGGCGTCTCCCCTGTTGTTGTAGATGAGCGGGTTGTCAGGGTCGATGTCCGCCGCGCGGGTGTAGTCCTCGATCGCCTTGTCGTAGTTCTTCTTGTTGTAGTAGCAGAGGGCCCTGTTGAAATAGGACTCGAGGAAGCTCGGGTTGAGGATGACCGACATGTTGTAGTTCTCTATGGCGCGGTCGTAGTCGCCCTCCTCGTAGTAGGTGTTGCCCTTCTCATAGTACGAGGTCGCGTCTAGCAGCTCTCCCTTGTCCTTGTCCGGCATTCCGCCGCCGACGCCTGCCTTCTCCTCGCCCGCCATATGATTGCCTGAGATGAAGTTGTAAGAAAACTATTTAAACCTGCGACGCCAGCCTCGATAAACCGCGAGCAATCTGGCGGTATAGGGGTCGTCATATGGGCATAATCGGCATAATCAAGGGTCTCTTCATCGCTTTACTGATACTGATGCTCGTCACCGCGGTGCCGATGCTCATATTCACGAACAGCATCAAGTCCACGCTTCTCCAGCAGTCGTTCTACCAGACGCAGTTCGACGACCAGGGGATCTACATAAAGGCGCAGGGATCCCTGCTCGACGCGCTCGCGGACATGGTGCCGAGCGACACGCTGTCCACGCTCGGAGCCACGAAGGCCGAGTTGAGGGCCTCGATGGCGCAGTCCATAACCAAGGACTGGGTGAAGGGAGAGATGGACAGGCTCGTGCAGAACGTATTATGGTACATGAAGGACGAGACCAAGGGAGTCAACCTCTCGGTCTCCATACGGCCCAAGATAGTCACCGGCGTCTCGCAGCTCGTAGCGACCAAGCTCGGCGTCTCCGCGAGCGACGCTGAATCGGTCGTAGGCCCGGCGCTGGCCGACAGCATCCCTGACCCGCTGGACCTCGCCTCGCTGTCACCGCAGGTCAAGCCGACGCTAGCGCAGGTGAAGTCGTTCGTATCGATGTTCATGATGGTCTCGGGCATAGTAATGATCGCGGTGGCCTCGATCCTCATGCTGATACTCCTGCTGACGCTCGACTTCGTCAAGTTCTCCAGGACAGTCGGCTGGCCGATGCTGGTGACCGGGATAGGCCTCGCCGTCTCATCGTTCATGATACCAGGGACGCTGACCGACCTCGTGAGCAAGGCCGGAGTCCCGCAGGCCAACGCGGCCCTCACGGTCCGCAACGTTGTCGACCTGTTCAGGCCGCTGTTCGGCGATGTGCTGACGCAGGCGCTCATGCTCTTTGGGGTGGGCGTGCTGCTGATCGCCTTCAGCTTCGTCTACCCGATGGTGATGAAGACCACCGGCAATGACGAAGGCAAGAGGAAGAAGTGACGTAGAAGAAGCGTTTCGAGGCGAGAAAGACATACTAAGAGTTATTTTATCGCGGCCTCAGCGGAAGAGCATCATCACACAACAGGCGATCGAATCGCTGGCATCGTCACTAACGGACGCGCCCGAAGGGGGTCACGAGCACGAGGATGTCAATGTCAGCGTCCCGTCGGCCGCCACATCGAAATCCTGCATGGTACCGGTGCCGAGGTCCTTTATGCAGGTGTGCGTTGGGTTCGGCGCGACGCAGCCTCCCCATGTCTGAGATCCCTGACCGCAGCCGCCCTGATTCTGGTCATTGAAATCTCCCGGCTGCGCCTGCGAGCACGGCGTGTTGTATGTGAACGCGATTGCGTTGCCTCCGAACCCAATCCAACAGTTATTGCTCGGGCCCCACATCCCGGCCCAGCATCCGTCATTGTAGTAGCACACGTATGAATTAAGCGAGAGGAAGTCGTACTGTTTCAGGTCGACACACTCATCCGGTGGGTTCCAGTTCTGCATGCCTTGGATCACGATTCCCACCGGGGTGCAGGTCACGACATTGATGGACAGCGCCTGCGTCGCGTTAGCGCCCACGCTGTCCACCACCTGCGCTGTGAACGTATAGGTGCCGAGGGCCGTCGGGGTGCCGTTGATCACTCCCGCAGAGGAGTCCAGGCTCATGTTGTCAGGCAGGCTGCCAGAAACGATCGACCAGGTGAACGGAGCGACGCCGCCCGATAGGTTGAGCGTCTTGGAGTACGGATTGTTGACTGAGGCGTTGGCGAGGCTGAATGTAGTGATGTACATCGTCTTGCACGTCGGGTACTCGTACCTGTAGATCCCCGGCCAGCCGACTCCGGTGCCCAGGTCCCCGTATTCTATCATCGTATCGTCGGGGAAGACCTTGGTCACCGGGCCGTCGTAGTCGAGCCCATAGACGTTGCCTGCGCTGTCAGCGGCGACTGCGTAGTAGCCGTTCCTCTTCCATGGCACGCTGCCCAGGTTCGGACGGACGATGACATTCCCCTCCGGATCTATCTTCTTCAGGTTGCTGCTGTAGTCGAGCGCGTGGATGTTCCCCGCGCCGTCGCTGGCTATGTGCCAGCCCCAGTACGTGCCGCCCAGGGTGGCGAACTGGCTGGTCGATCCGTTGGGCGCTATCCTGATCACGGGGCCGTTGCATGTCGCCGCGTAGATATAACCCGAATGCCAGGTTATGCCTGACCAGCAGGAGCCGGCGTAGCTTCTTAGGGACGCCAGCCTGCTCGAGGTGCCGTCGGAAGCGATCTTCGTCACGTACCCAGTGTCGTAATCGATCGAGTAGAGGTTCCCGGAATCGTCCGCGGTGATCTTGAACTGGTTGCCTCCGATGTTGGCGAACTGGCTGAAAGTCCCGTCAGAGCCCATCCGTATCACTACGCCAGTGTAGCTGACCGCGTACAGCCGGCCCGAGCTGTCAGACGTGATGCCCTGGTAGCCGCTGCCTGCGCCCAGGTTCGCAAATTGGCTCATGTTCCCGTCCGGTGCGATTATCTTCATCAGGCCGTTGCCGCTGACCGCATAGACGCCGCATGGGTATGCCGTCATGGCGTTCACAGTGACGTTGCTGACTGTGGACGATACGCCGTTGCCCGCGTGGTCGTACGCCGTCGCGGTGATGGTGTATACATCTCCGGGTGCGACACCCAATAAGACATTGATCGGGCCGCTGGAGTAGTTCATGGTGGAATTCACCAGGCCGCCGGTCGAATTGTAGATGGATACGTTGGTGCGGTTCAGGTAGTTGCCTGCCGTGGTGATGCCGATTGTCATCGTGCCGGAGCTTTCGATTGCGCTGTCGCTTGCTGGAGAGGTGATGTTGACGAATAGCGGGGTCGGAGGGGGCTTGCACACTCCGCTCTCGTACCTGTAGATCGCCGGCCAGCCGACTCCGGTGCCGAAGTCTCCGATTTCGCTCAGCGTCAAGTAGGGAGTTACCTTGGTCACCGGGCCGTCGTAGTCGAGCCCATAGACGTTGCCTGCGCTGTCCGCGGCCACATCGTAGTAGCCGTTCCTCTTCCATGGGACGTAGGCGAGACTCGGCAGGCTGATCACAGTCCCATCGGGGGTTATCTTCCCTAGGTGGCTGTTGTAGTCGAGCGTGTAGAGGTTCCCTGCGCCGTCAGTGGCGCTGTGCCAGCTCCAGTATGTGCTGCCGAGGTTGGCGAACTGGCTGGTCGATCCGTTGGGCGCTATCTTGATGACCGGGCCATTACAGGTGAATGCATAGAGATTGCCTGAGCTCCAGGTTACGCCAGACCAGCAGGAACCAGAGTAGTTGCTGACGTTGGCATACAGGCTGGTAGTCCAGTTCGGGGCGATCTTGACTATGTAGCCTGTGTTGTAATCGATCGCGTAGAGGTTCCTTGAATCGTCCACGGTGATCTTGAACCATCCGTTGCTGCTGCCGTAGCTGCGGACATTGGCTATCTGGCTGTATGTGCCATCAGAGGATATTCGTATCACCGAGCCATTGTAGCTGAGCGCGTACATCCAGCCCAAGCCATCGGATGTGATTCCCTGGTAGCCGCCGGGGCCTAGATTCGTGAACGTGCTCATGTTCCCGTCCGGGGCGATTATTTTCATCAGACCGTTGCCTCCGACCGCATAGACGCCGCATGGGAAGGCCACGGCTGTGTTGACTGTGATATTGCTGACGATGGACGATGCGACGCCGGCGGAGCTGTTGTAGGCTGTCGCGTTGATGGCGTATGTCCCGTTGGACGGCGCCGTGAGCGTGATGCTGACCGGGCCGCTGGACTGGCTGCTGTTCCATGCGACGATGCTGCCGGTTTCGTTGATGAGCGTCACGTTGGTGATGTTCAGGCCGGCGCCGCCCGCCGTGAAGTTGACAGCGAACGTCAGGTTGCCGACTATGCTGTCATTCAACGGGGCGGTGATGCTGACTGAGATCTGCGGTGGGACGAAGTTCGCCAGCGGCAGCTCGTCCACGTTGCTGCCGTCGATCTCGTACGGCACGGTGCAGATGCCGCTCTCATTGGAGCTCCCGTTCGTGGAGCAGTTCTCCGAGAAGCCGAATCCGTCCGGCTGCGCCCAGACGTTGCCCCCGATGCAGTCGCCGCCGATGATGTTGGCGCCGGGCACGCTGCAGTCGAGCGTGGTGTTCCAGCTGTTCGCGTAGATGTCTCCGTCGTATGTGAAGCCGGCCGTGCTGTTGAGGAAGTTGTTGTAGATCAGATTGCCCGTACCGGAGCTCTCATGGAACCAGATGCTGGAGCCGCTGTTCGAGCTGAAGGTGTTGTTGGCGACGACGTTGTTGGAGCTTTGGTCGAGGATAATGCCATCGCTGTTCGAGCTGGCGGTGTTGTTCGCGACGATGTTGTTGTTGGCGCTGAAGTAGAAGTAGATTCCTTCAACATTGGAGCTGGCGTTGTTGTCGGTGATGTTGTTGTAGCTGGAGCTGTAGGAGACGACGATTCCGATGCTGCTCAGGCTGGCGGTGTTGTTGGTGACGGTATTGTAATTGTCGCCGTATTCGAGCGCGATGCCGGCACCGCGGCTCAGGTTGGGGTTCGAGGTGGCGTTGTTGTTGGAGATCATGTTGTGGTTGGAGCCGCTCATGAGGAAGATGCCGATGTCGCTGTTGAAGCGGGCGGTGTTGTCGGTGATGATGTTGTAGTTGGAGCCGGAGTAGATCATGATGCCTTGGTGGTTTGAATCGACTGTGTTATTGGCGATGGTGTTGTTGGAGCTGGATTCGAGGTAGATGCCATATTCGCCGTTCGGACCAGCGGTGTTGTTGGCGATGAAATTGTAGTTGGAACCGGAGCGGAGCAGGGCGCCTATCCAGTTCGAGTTGAAGGTGTTGTTGACAATGGTGTTGTTGGAACTGGATACTAACTGGATGCCTCCATCGCCATTTGATGTGGCGGTGTTGTTGGAGATGGTGCCGAAACTGGCTCCGTTCTCGAAATCGATGCCCTCGCTGAAGTTTTCGACGATGCAGTTCTTCACGGCTGTGTAGTTGTAGCCAACTGAGTTGTTGATTCCGTATCCTGAGCCGTTACCGGTGATGCTGTGGCCATCGCAGTCGAGCGTGACATTGTCAGCTCCAATCGTGAAGCAGGTGCCGCCGCTGCTGACGTCGCCGCTCAGCGTGTAGACATGGTCCGGTATGTCGAGGGGATCGCCGCACTGGAGACCCACCTGCACGGAGACGTTCACCGTGATGTTGCTGGCCGTGGCCGAGGCGCTGCCGCCGTCGGTGTAATTCGCGAGAGCGGTGATGTTGTAGACTCCGTCCGTCTGGACATCGAGCAGGACGGAGTAAGTGCCTAGCTGGGAATTGGTAGTGACATTGACCGGCGTCCCGGTCTCGTCGATGATCATGATGTCGGTTTGGCTGAGGTTGGCGCCCCAGACAGAGACGCTGATGTTGATCGTCCTGTTGTTGAGCAATGAGTCGCTGTGCGGAGAGTTAATCTGGATCGACGGCGGGACTGCGCCCGCGCCGACCGTTCCTGAAATGGTGCCCGTCTCGGTGTAGTTGAATCCGTTGATGTCAGTGTAGACTATCCTCAGCGGCAGTGTGTAGTACTGGCCCGGGGCAAGGCCGCTGATCGCACCCACAGTGAAAGTGTCAGATATCTTGCCGTTGGGTATGCTGACGTTGGTGATATCGTACGGGAAGTGGCTGGTGCCGTAGGTGGCCTCGATGTTGACCACGTTGATGTCCATTCCCGCGAAGTTCTGCAGCCTGAGGGCGAGGACGCCCGCAGCGTTGACATTCCAGGCTATGACGCCGACTTGGGCGAATCCCGTTGCCCTCGGCCCCAGGAATGAGCCGGAGTTGAAGACGCCTAATGCGAAGAGCGAGGCGACTACGACGACTACAAGGAGTACTGCCCAGCCGTAGGTCATGAGGAAATCGAGGGAGGTCTGTCCTTTCGGAATTCTGCCTTTCCGTGGCTGTGGCTTCATAATGACATGAGTATGATATGGGTTAAAACTGCTTCTGTTGGCATTTTAGGCCTTCAGCTCGTTCGACCTGCCCGTTATCTCATGCTGCAGCTTCCGCACGAAGTCGTCGACATTGACATTGTTCGCGACCTCGCCGGTCCTCTTGCGCACGGAGATGGTCCCTGCCGCGGCCTCTCTCTTGCCTATCACAAGCATGTAAGGGACCTGCTTCAGCTGCGCGTCCCTTATGCGTGCCTCGAGCTTCTCGTTGCGCGCGTCGACATCGGAGCGGATGCCTTTCGCCTTCAGCTCGGCGTCGAGCTTCCTGCAGTCCTTCTCCTGGTCATTGGTTAGGGGCAGTATGCAGACCTGCGCCGGAGCGAGCCAGGTCGGGAACCTGCCGGAGTAGTGCTCTATGAGCATGCCGATGAACCTCTCCACGCTCCCGAGTATCGCGCGGTGGATCATGATGACCGGCTTCTTCGTGCCGTCCGAGTCGACGTACTCGGCGCCGAACCTCATCGGCATCTGGAAGTCGAGCTGGAACGTGGCGCACTGCCACGGCCTGCCGAGCGCGTCCGTGATGTCCACGTCGATCTTCGGGCCGTAGAACGCGCCGTCGCCAGCGTTGATCGTGTACTCCATGCCGTTCTTCTTCAGCGCGGCGGCGAGCGACGCCTCGGCCTTCTCCCAGAGCTTCACGTCTCCCATCGCCTTCTCGGGCTTGGTGGAGAGCTTGACCCTGTACTTGAATCCGAATACGCCGTAGACATACTTCATGAACGACAGCAGCTCGCCGATCTCGTCCTCGATCTGGTCCGGCGCGACGAACACGTGGGCGTCGTCCTGCGCAAACTTGGTGACTCTTGTTATTCCTCCAAGCACTCCCGCGAGCTCGTTCCTGTGGAGCTGGCAGAAGTCAGCTATCCTCAGCGGCAGGTCCTTGTAGCTGTGCGATCCCGCGGTGTAGATCAGTAAGTGCGACGGGCAGTTCATGGCCTTGAGCGCGTAGTCCTCCTTCTCGACCTCCAGGCAGAACATGTGCTCCCTGTAGTGGTCCCAGTGGCCGGAGGTCTCCCAGAGCTTCTTCTTGAACATCTGCGGCGTGATCACTTCCTGGTAGCCGCGCTTGAGGTACTCCTCCCTCATGAACTTCTGCAGCTCGTTGTAGATGACGGCGCCAGCGTTAAGGAAGAACGGGCTGCCGGGCAACGACCATTCGTGCGTCATGAATATGCCGAGCTCCCTGCCGAGCTTCCTGTGGTCGCGTTTCTCGGCCTCCCCCAGGAACTTCAGCCTCTCGTCCATCATCTTCTTATCGGGATACGCCAGCGCGTACAGCCTCTGGAGCATCTTGTTCTTGACGTCTCCGTGCCAATACGCCCCCGCGTTCTTCATGATCTTGAATGCCTTCAGCCTGCCGGTGGACGGGAGGTGCGGTCCCCTGCACATGTCAACGAAATCCTTGCCGGTGTGGTAGACGCTGACAGAGTGCTCGCCCATGCCTTCCAGCTCGGTGATCATCTCCACCTTGTAGTCCTCGTGTATCCTGCCGAAGAGATCCTTCGCGTCCTTGGCCTTCATCTCCTTGCACTCGAACGTCTCGTCCGCCTTGACGATGTTCTGGAACTCCGCCTCTATCTTGGCGAAATCCTCAGGTGTGAAGTTGTGGTCTGAGTCGAAATCGTAGTAGAATCCCTCCTCTATCGGTGGGCCGATCGTGAGCTTGGTACCTGGATAGAGCTTCTTGACGGCCTTGGCCATCACGTGGCTGGCGCTGTGCCAGAACACTTCCTTGCCTTCCGCGTCCTTCCAGGTTACTATCGCGAACTTGCAGTCGGCGGCGAGCGGCGCGGTCAGGTCGACGAGCTTGCCATCGACCTTGGCGGCGACGGCAGCCTCGGCCAGCTTGGGGCCTATCCTCTTCGCTAGGTCGAGGGCAGTCTCGCCCTTCTTGAACTCCAGTGACTTCCCGTCCGGCAGTGTGACCTTCATGATATCTCTCTATTCTCTCTATGACTACGCAGTACTCATAAGAGTAGACAATTGGATATTGCCGGGAAGGCTAAAAAGACTTTGGATAGGCGCGCGGCAGTATGAAACGTACGGGTTTAAGTCAAGTCAAACGTATGCTTTTTATGGCATTCAAACCGAAGAGGAGAGCGATGTCAAAACCTCGCAAACCGAATTCGTTCAGGAATAAAGTCATACTTGATATGGACCCGGGCGTGGACGACGCGCTAGCGATCGGATTGGCAGTGAAAAGCGGTCGCTTTGATATCCTCGGGATAACCGCTGTATGCGGGAATTCCACAGTGCATAATACATCCAGGAATGCCCTCAGAGTACTGCACTTGCTAGGAAGAGACGATATAGCAGTCTACCGCGGCGCGCAAAGACCGTTGAAGAACAAGCTTGACACCACATACAGCAGCCAATGGCACGGCAAAGACGGCCTCGGTGATCTCAATATACCTTTTTCGCCAAGGAAGTTGGAGAAGAAGAGCGCGCACCAGTTCATATTAGACACACTAGAACAGAACCCAGCCGGAACTGTGGATATAATCGCAACGGGCCCGTTAACGAACCTTGCGCATGCGATTGAAACCGATGAAAGCGTTTTCCGCAAGGTCGCGAGGATAGTCATGATGAGCGGCGCATTCGGACTCACACAGTATGGCAAAGGCAACGCGACGCCGTACGCCGAATTCAATGTCTACACCGACCCGGAAGCTGCATCGATCGTCTATTCATCTGGCGTGCCAATATGCGCGCTGGGAAATGATGTCGCAGGCAACCCTGTAACTGGATTCTCAAAGACAGAATACCAAGCGCTGAAAGGGATCGGAACACCTTTGGCTGATCTTGCATACAGGGCTACAGGCAGTTGGCATTCCGCAGAAGGATACGTCGCACTATTCGACCCGCTGGCCGTTGCATTGGCAGGATGGCCCGAGTTGTTCACAACCGAGAAACGCAATGTGCATGTCGAGCTCTCGGGGGAGAGGAGAGGGCAGACCGCGACGACGCAGGATAAGAATAGCTCTGAGATTGACATAGCGACATCAGTGGACGCGCCGAAATTCAAGAAGCTCATGATGAAGGCACTGATGCCTTGATGCTTTCACTTCTTTTCTAAGTATTTTACAAGCTCAGACAGGGAATGGACAACATCGTGTCCCGTCTGCTTGCCGCTGCGATCGATAAGTACGGTCTGCATACCGACGCTCTTGGGCTTGTCGTAGTCGAAATCCTTGTGATCCCCGATGTGAAGAATCTCTTCCGGCTTTAGCTTGACGAGTTTCGCGACTCTGGAAAATATGTTTGCTCCTGTCTTCGACCTGGCGAAATCGGTGGTCGCGGAGAACACATGGTCGAAATAGCCAGCGAGCCCCGTCGCCTCCAGCTTCACTTCGATGAATTCCCTCGAAGAGTTCGTGGTGAGGATCAGCTTGTACTTCCCTTTCAGCGCGTCCAGAGTAGGCTTGGCGTCCGGGAACGTCCTGATGTAGTGCGTATACCTCATCATGAACTCCTTGCGATCGGCATCCAGCTTGAATCGGTCGAGCCAGTAGCTGACATTGTACCACTCGCCTCGGGCCGGGACGCTGTCGTACTCGTCCAGAACGAATCTCAGCGCATCCTCGAACCTGACGGATTTCTGCTGCGAGTACAGCTTCGGCAGGGCGACGTACCAGATGAACTTGTCGTAGTCCTCATCAAGTAACGTGTCATCCAAGTCGAAACTGATCGCCTTGATAGCCATGCCACGCTATAGTGTCATGATTATAAAAAGAGAGCTAGGCGCGGTCTCACTCCAGCAACTGACTGATGGACATGTTCTTGTTCAGGTTGTTGATGACCTTGGCGAAGTAGCGCACCACAGACGCGGTCTTGAACCACTCGTGCTGCGCCGCGAAATCGTCGCCATGGTACACCGCGTCCGTGCCGATGACCGCCTCGAGAAGCCCGTCCTCATGCAGCTTGTTCAGTATGCTGATCGCGTTCCCGTTGAACAGCGGGAGGCTGCAGGCGAGGTAGATCTTCTTGGCCCGCTTCGCCTTCAGGACCTCGCACACCTTGCCCATCGTGCCTGCGGTGTCGATCATGTCGTCCACCACTAGCACGTCGCAGTCCCTCACCTTGCCGAGGAGCTTCTCCTCCTTGACCGAGTTGGGCTTGCTCGGGTCCCTCGTCTTGTAGCAGATGACGAACCTCTTCCTAAGCGTCTCAGCGTAGTCCTCAGCCCTCTTCGCGCCGTTGACGTCTGCCGAAGAGACGACGAGGTGCCTCCTATCGATCTTGGCCTTGACATACTCCATGATGTTCTTGGACGCGTGCAGGTTGTCGAGCACCGCCTGCCTGAAGAATCCGATGATCGCCTCGTTGTGGACGTCGAGTGTTATCACTTCGCTCGCGCCCGTCTGCTCGAGCGACTGCGCCACTCTAGAAGAAGTGATGCCTTCCCTGCCCTTCGGCTTGTCCTGCCTCGCGTACGGGAAGACAGGTATCACCGCAGATATATGGCCGGCGCTGCTCCTATTCGCCGCGTCGATCATCGTCAGCAGCGACCTTAAGTTCTCATCAACAGAATAGCCAGTGACGGAGTTCTCCACGTCCTGGAATATGTAGACGTCAGCACCGCGCACGCTCTCGTCTATGACTGTCTTGACCTCGCTGTTCGCGAAATGCTGCTCGTGCGACTTGACGAAGCGGATCATGTCGCGGGCCTCCTCCGTCTTCGCCTTCGCCTTTAGGTGGTTGAAGACTTTCTGAGCGAAAGGCATGCCGGACTCGCACGCGGCGATGAGAAGAGGGCCCCTGGTGGCATGGTTCGCGTGGTTCATGCTCGGTGAGCGCTCGCGTCATTAATATCCCTTGCGTCCGCGAGAAACGATTATAAAAAGCCTATGCCATTTGCAGTCATGAAGAACGCCGACATAGCGGCCATATTCTACGCGATGGCAGACATACTGGACATACAGAAGGTCCAGTGGAAGCCGAACGCCTACAGGAAGGCGGCGCGGATGATAGAGATGCTGGGGGAGCCCATAGAGAACGTCTACGAGAGGGGCGGCCTCAAGGCGCTGGAGGGGATCCCGGGGGTCGGAGAGGCGCTCGCGAAGAAGATAGAGCAGTTCCTGCACTCAGGCAAGGTTGACGAATACGAGGAGATGAAGAAGGAGATGCCGGCAGGACTGGCGGACCTCGTATCGGTCCCTGGGCTCGGCCCGAAGAAGGCGTACCGCCTGTACCGGGAGCTGAGGATCAGGAGCCTCGCTGACCTGGAGAAGGCGTGCAGGAAGCACACGGTCGCCAAGCTGGAGGGATTCGGCCAGAAGAGCGAGTCTAACATACTGAAGGCGCTGGAGCTCGTGAAGAAAGGACAGGAGCGCACGCTCTTAGGGGTGGCGCTACCGATAGCGGACGAGATCATCGGCCGGCTCAAGGGAGTCAAGGGAGTAATACGAGTCGAGGCCGCGGGCTCGCTCCGTAGGCGCGCCGAGACGGTGGGCGACATAGACATACTGGTGACTGCGAAGGATGCCGGGCCGGTCATGGACATGTTCACGTCCATGCCGGAGGTTGACGACGTCCTTGCCAAAGGAGCGACGAAGTCCGCGATCGTGTTCCGCAGCGGCAGGCACCACATACAGACGGACGTGCGCGTGGTCGAGGACGGGTCGTTCGGCGCCGCGCTGCAGTACTTCACCGGCAACAAAGAGCACAACATAGCGATGAGGCGGATAGCGATCGGCAAGGGATACAAGCTGAACGAATACGGAATTTTCGATAGGAAGGACAGAGTGGTCGCAGGGAAGGACGAGGCAGGAATCTACAAGGCGCTTGGCGTGCCATGGATACCGCCAGAGCTGAGGGAGAACCAAGGGGAGATCGGCGCCGCGGTCAAGGGGAGACTGCCGAAACTGATAGAACCGGGGGATATCAGGGGAGACCTGCACACCCACACGAGATGGACTGACGGCAACAACACCGTGGAGGAGATGGTGGACGCGGCGGAGCGGATGGGATACGAGTACATCTGCATCACCGACCACTCCAAGTCCACCACGGTCGCTAACGGCATGGACGAGGAGAGGCTGCTCGAGTACATCGACGATGTCAGGAAGGTGGCGAAGGCGAGGAAGGGTATCGGGGTCCTCGTAGGCTGCGAGGTGGACATCACCGCGGACGGGGAGCTGGACTACGGCGACGAGTACCTGAAGAGGCTGGATATCGTCTGCGCCTCGATCCACTCACGGTTCAAGTCCGACAAGAAGGAGATGACGGAGCGCGTCCTGGCCGCGTTCACGAACAAGCACCTGAAGGTGTTCTGCCACCCCACCGGGCGGATCATCCACCAGAGGGAGCCGTACGAGATCGACCTGGACAGGATCTTCGGAGAGGCGGCGCAGAGGAGGATCGCGCTGGAGGTCGACTCGATACCCGACAGGCTCGACCTTAACGGCCAGCAGGCCAGGAAGGCGATCGAGGCAGGGGTCAAGCTCGCCATAGACACTGACGCGCATGAGGCAGAAGGGCTGAAGTTCATCGGACTCGGGGTCGCCACGGCAAGGCGCGGATGGGCTGAGAAGAAGGATGTCATAAACGCGATGCCGTTCAAGGAGCTGGCGAAGTACTGGAAGCTGAGGATATGAACACGCTGCGAAGTGATGGTATGAGAAGGAGGATCCGCGATGCCCCGCCCCGACATGATGGCGGGATGTTCTTCCCCTTGCTAGCGGTCGCGCTCGTCCTGGAGGTCTCGGCGGACTGGTTCAGCAAGAACTGGTCGATCGGCGCGCCCGACCACTTCCTCCTCTGCGGCGTCGCGCTGTACGTGGCGGGCGCCCTGATCGTCGTCAACGCGATGAGGCTGAAGACCCTGTCGCAGACGATTCCTATCTTCGTGATCTCCGTGTCGCTAGCGACCGCCTCCATGGGGGTGCTCGTGTTCGGAGAGCGCCTGCAGCCGCAGTCATTGCTCGGGATCGCCGCGGGCCTCGCGGCAATATTCCTCATCGGCCAGGAGGAGAAGGTGAGATGATGGATGCCGTATTCCTCTGGGATGTCCTGCTCCTGTCTGCGCTGTTCAACATAGCCGCCGACCTGCTCGGCAGGATGTGGACCAAGGACGGCAAGACCCGTCTCCTGGCGGTCGCCGCGGTCGCGTACGCGGTGGACCAGACGTTCTTCTCGCTCTCGCTCACTGCCGGACTGCTCGCCAAAAACATCTTCATCGTGTTCCTCCTCGCCGCGATCATAGACGTGCTCGTGGGGGTGTTCCATTTCAAGGAGAGGCTGAGCAGGACCAATCTCGTCGGACTGCTACTCGGTCTCGTGGCGTTGCTGCTGCTGAATCTCTGAGAGAGAAGCGGATTGATCCGGCCGGATGGGATCAGAACACGTACATGTGCTCGAAGCGGTTCCTGCGCTTCAGCTTTATCTGGGGGTCGTACTCGACTAGCTTCGGCCCTTTCCTCGTCTTCTTGAAGACGTATTTCTGCACCCTCATGTTGTCCGTCATGAAGTAGCGGTAGTGGCTGTCATAGAGGTCCTCCGTGAAATAGACCCCCGGCTTCAGCTTGTCGAACACCATTGTGAACAGGCCGGCGAAGACGCCTACGATGACCTGCGTCACGGTCGCGTTCGCGCCTAGCGTGTCCGTGTTGCTCACGACGTTGAAATAATAGACCTGCTTGTCCGGATAGTCGAGTATGACGCCTATGCTGTCGGAGCCGTCAAGCGGGTACCTGACATTGTCACCGAGCATCATGTCGCCGATGTTGACCGTCCCTTTCTTCCTGTAGAGCTCCCTCAGGTACTTCATGGTCTCCATATTGACCGCGTAAACGTATTTGGAGGAGATTCCGTACTTCCTCGCCACGCTGGCGCACTCCTCATGGGGCACGGTGAATCCGTACGGATACCTGTCAAGCCTCATGATCGGCTTGAGGATCGGCGCCATGTCCTCGCGGTTGAACATCGAATCGACATCCGCGTCCTTGATCCTGCCTTTCACCATGGCGGATGATGGATCCCAGACCACCTCCCCCAGGTACTCGAGCACGCTCCATGTCATCATGGGGCGCCATCCCTTCGCGATCTTCGCGGTGTCGTACTCGAAGTGGATCAGCTGCTTCGGAATCCCGTGATCCTCGATGCCCATCCGCACCCACATGTTCACTATGCCCGGGTTCATGCCGGAGCACATGATGTGCGGCTTGCTCGCGAACTCCTTCTTGCGGTCGTATATCTCTATCACTGACCTAGGTATGTCCATCTTCTCGTCGTTCACGGCTGTATTGAGCAATGAGCGCCCGAATTTGTCCGTCGCCTCGAGCAGAGGGATGGTATCAAGCGTGCTGAGGTCGAGCACGATGTCGATCCTGTGCTTGTCGAGCAGCCTGCCGTACTCCGCTTCCTTCTCAGGGAGCTTGATCGCCTTCTTGATGAAAGTGTAATCGAGAGCCTTGTGGTTGATGAACGGATCCTTTGTGATGCGGTCGTTCCTGTCCAGCAGGACCAGGCATCCGATGATATCACGATGGTTGTAAAGATGGTGCAAAAACGCCGTCGCGACGGCTCCCGACGCGCCGATGACGAGAAGATTGGGCTTCTTCATGGTCTATCATCTGAGAAACAACGCATTTAACGCTTGCGTGGCCGAGCGGTGGCTAATTCCAGATACGCAGAGAAAAAGAAGGAGCGCTCGGGCCGGGAGCATGATTGCGAGAGGATCCTTGGCGATGTATCTGGAGGAGAGGACCTTCTATCTCATCAGTCCAAGCCACTTTTCGTATTCCTTGTGGTCCCCGACGAAATAGACACGTTTCACTTTCCTTTCCTCGAATTTCCTGTAGCATATCCTGTGCTGTCCGAATTCCAGGACAAAGTAGTCCAATCCGTGCTTCAGATGCCTTCCTTCCAGCCCTTCTTTCAGCTTCCGCAGCTGCTTCTTCGCGCGCTCTTTGATGGAAGTATCTAATGCATCGTAGTATCCATTCCATCTAAGATCGAACTCAAGAGAATAAGACGCCAAGGCAATCGACCTACAGGTCTTTTCCGAACACTTCCTTCTCGCTCAGCACCTTACTCTTTCCGGCCTTGATCTCCTTGTCAATCTGTTGCATTTTTCTGACAGCCAGTTCATCTTCCCTGTCTAATAGATGATACCTATGATCCAGCTCGATGACACCGAGCCTTAACGCCTCCATTTTTGTCTTAGCGAGGCCTTTGCTTACGGCATGCTCCAAAATTTCGTTTATATAACCTTCAAACTTAACAGTTGTATGCATTTTTGACTCACCGATTACTATTAATATGATTATATTTATAACTGTTTCTATAATGCAGTAATATTGTACCAGCGCACGAACTTCAGGAACTCTTCTCTCGTAGAGTCCGTGACGGCCGATGAATATGTTTCATCTATTTTCATTTCAACCACAGTTTCCTTATGAGCCTGTCCGAGGCGTATGCGAATGGGCTGCAATAGAGATCGATGACGGTCCTTATCTCGTCCGTAGTCCTGACCCCCCTTATGCCCCCGAAGTCCTCTTCACGGCCTATATCATCTCCGTAGATCTCGATTTTGGTATTTCCTTTATCGAAATTTTCAAGCTCCTTAAGCAATCGCTCATCACCATAAATCCTAATCGCTGGATCCCTGTAGTAAGAATCATATTCCTGCAGCGCGGATGTCAGGCATAATGCGCCTTTGTGCTTTTTTATCAGTTCCATGAGCTGCCCCTTCCCTATGTCTATGGAGAGGTCACCGATAAGGAGCTTTTTCATCTGCCTGTCGAAGGGAAAGACGTTTATCACCGCAACGGCCCCCCTGAGCACGTAGACTCCCTTGCCTCTCGTCACGTATCCTCTTTCCACAAGCCAGTTCACGACCTTGTTCACGCGGCCGAACGACACCTTCGTGCTTTTGCTGATCTCCAGCTGCTTGAACTCTTTCTTTGCGAGTATCTCTTTTATGATCGGATATGTCTTCTTGTTGGTCAGTTTCATATTATCACTATTTAATGATATTATCATTATATAATGATAATGATATAAACCTATCTTTTGTCATGTAACGCACTTACATGACAAAATAATTTCAAGTCATGTTACATCGGACTCGCCGATGCTTCGATCTCCAGCTTTATCTGGGCGCTCGTTAAAAACCAGAGGTGCGAATCCCGTTTCATGTTTTCAATTTTTCATAATCTTAACATCGGAGAATTAGAAAATGCGCTCGGGCCGGGCTGTACCGCTGACGGCTAATCCCGTCCATCCATTGATCAGCGCAATATTATATCTGCGGCGCGGTTTTAAAGGTTGCTAGCTTACGTTTTCTGTAAGTTTTCTTATGTTACGTTCAAGAGTAATAATAATGATTATAAATACTATTACTATAATAGTAGTGTGATGATATGCATGCGACAATAAAGTTCGAAGGCTATATCGATGAGATACTCGATCACGCCGTCAAGAGGGGCCTCGCCAAGACGAAAGTAGAGGCGCTGCGACTCGGTGTCCTGGAACTGGATCATAAGTACCGTCTCCTTGAACATGAGGACGAACTGGCCGTCAGGAAGATGGAACGGTTGGAGAAGGAAGCGAAGGCTGGCAAGAGGAAGGTCCTAAGCGAAGAGGAAATTTTCGGCAAAAAGCTCTAGAGTGATACGTTGTCCTATACTCTGAAGTTTGACGAAGACTGGTTAGAATACTACAACAGACTAGACAGTAGCATTCAGAACAGAGCAAAAAAACTTCTGCGCAAATTGAAAGAAGGACTTGATGGCCGCCATCTAAAGCACGGTCTTGACTTTTTCGTTCTTGAGTTTGGTCAATACAGAATATGCTATAAGAAAGACGAACAACAGAAAACAAAGAAATTGTACTTTGTTGGAGACCATAAAGAGTACGAGAAATGGATCGGAACTAAATGATTTCTTTTTGGAAGAGCGACCATGCAGGGCCACATACAAAAGATTTCCACATTCTTCTCACAATTGCAAAACATTAAAGAAAAACCGACGCAAAATCAGTCCTTAATGGGCGGAGCGATTTTGACACTCATTAGTGTATTCTAACGTCAGATTACCGATGTGAAAAGGTGGGTTTTAACAGGATTTTTACGAACAAATCCTGTCTTCACTTTCAATATTCTGTTATTTCAGGAGGGATTGTGAGTCAAATGTTATCGATCCGTGAATGTGGAACCTATGCTCCCTAGAAGCGCGCTATAGGTGACGGCTTAAACTCATTAGAAACTATAGTTTGGGTGTGAGATTTTCGGAGGGATTTAAACTAAAAAGTACGCTCTCACCCGTACTTTCCTTTCTTCATGGAGAACAAGGTTTTCTTGAAATCGCGCAGCGTGTTCGGAATCTTATTGGTCTTTTCCGCTAGCGAGGCGTGTCGCTTCTTCCGCTCTTTCTTTTTATCTTCCGTTTCGTTCATGTGTCTAACCTCCGATAAGAATATCGTTCGTCAATTTATTTAAAGACAACCCGGAACGTATAGCATGGCATCGGCCTTCGCTTTCTTAATTTTTTTCCTGGTTTTCTTTCATTGATATCAAAAATCAAGTTTATATATTTATTGTTATAAATATGTCCATGAAAACGAAACCATGCAGTGAAAGCGACCTGTTCAAGGCGATTGGAGACAGGACGCGGTATAACATCGTCCTGATACTCCTCGATGGCGAACGCTGCGCATGCGAGCTTCCGAAGCTCGTCAAGCGGGCGCAGCCGACGGTATCGCTGCAATTGAAGTACCTTCTGGATACGGGAATCCTGTCCTCACGGAGGCAAGGCAAGAAGATAATCTACAGCGTCAGGGACAAGCGGGTGCAGGACATGTTCAAGGCATTGGGGCACAAGTGCATGCTGTGCATGAAGAAGAGATGCTGCCAGGCGGAATGAGCGGCAGCGATATTTCAAGGGTGATATGATGAAGATAGAGGTTCTCGGAAGCGGATGCGCGAAATGCAAGATCCTGGAGGAGCGAGTGCGCGAGGCGGTGAAGAAAGCCGGCTTGAACGCCACAGTGGAGCATGTCTACGACATGGACAAGATAATCGCGACAGGCATCCTCGGAACGCCTGCGCTCGTCGTGGACGGCAATGTGAAGTTCTCCGGAAGGCTGCCGAACGTGGATGAGCTCGTCTCGATCCTCAAGAGTGAGTAGATGGACGACAGGTGGCTATTCTTACTGTTTATCGGAGTTTTCCTGCTCTTCTACTTCATGCCCCAGAACGGCCTGATCGATGGGGCCGTGATTGGCGCTGTTGCGATGTCGCAGGACTACGCGCGGCTGCACGTCCTCACCTGCCTGGTGCCCGCGTTGTTCATAGCCGGCGCGATCACCGTGCTCCTGAAGAAGGAAGTGATCCTCAAGTACCTGGGGGCGAAGGCGAACAAGGCGGTCGCATACGCGGTCGCATCGGTCTCTGGCGCGGTGCTGGCGGTGTGCTCATGCACCGTGCTCCCTCTTTTCGCAGGCATATGGAAACGGGGAGCCGGGCTCGGTCCCGCGATCACGTTCCTCTATTCCGGTCCCGCGATTAATATCGCAGCGATTTTCCTCACTGCATCTGTATTAGGATTCCAGCTGGGGGCAGCGAGGGCAGTAGGAGCGATCGTGCTTTCCATAGTAATCGGTCTCATGATGGAAATGATATTCAAGAACGGAAACAGCAACGGCGATGAGCTCGTGCAAGGAAAGACAGGCTCAATCGGGCTGCGCCTCGCATCAGTATTCATCTTCGTGCAGGTACTGTTCCTCATCGTGAACGGCCTCCAGATCGACTTCTCCCTCAAGCTGTACGCGTTCGCGGCGATAATCCTGGCAGTCGCGTATATGGCTATCTATAAATTGGCGCGCGAGCAGGCGAAGGAATGGCTGGCGGAGACATGGTCTCTTTCCAAATCGCTCCTTCCGGTGCTGTTCATAGGGGTATTCATAGCCGGCGCGATCGGAGCGATTCTGCCAAATGAATGGGTCTCTGGATACGTGGGGGGCAACGGGCTCGCCGCCAATCTCATAGCGTCCATCGCCGGAGCGTTCATGTATTTCGCCACCCTCACGGAAGTGCCGATAATACAGGCGCTGATGGCGAAGGGGATGGGCGCGGGGCCTTCGCTCGCACTATTATTAGCCGGACCCTCGCTTTCGCTTCCTGCGATGCTCGTGATTGACAAGATACTCGGGCATAAGAGAACGATCGCGTATGTCGCGCTTGTGGTTATTTTCTCCACGGCGGCTGGAATGGTCTACGGAATGATCGCTTGATAGGTGATGATATGAATATACAGACAAATTTAGGCAGATGCCTGATGATCCTGATGCTATTGGCTTCGCTGTCGCTGTTCGGATGCACGGCAAAAGCCACGGACAATTCCACAGCCTCGCTTGAATACTCAAGGCAGGCTGTGAATTCAAGCAATGTCCCGGCCAACCAATGCAGCATCCTGACCGACCAATGCGATACCGCTACTAACTCATCCGGACAAAGCGGAAGCGCCGATATTAACCTCACATTCATAAAGTTCCACGGGAACGCCCAGTGCGTCTCGTGTACGAATTTAGGGAAATTCGCGAATGCTACGCTGGTGAAGAACTTCCCAACTGAGATGCAGGAAGGAAAAATCAGATACCTGGACATAAACGCGCAGACTGACACCACGAACCCATACGTGCTGAAATACAAGCCGGACCATGCCTCCCTTTACCTGTTGGTAGAGGGCGCAGGGAAAAACAGTTACGAGGAGCTCGCGGAAGCGTGGTACTACACAAATGATCAAGTGCAATACGAGCAGTACATCATGAAAATTATCAAGGAAAAACTCGGATGATAAAATGGAAATATTATCCTTCCTAGGACAAACTGCCTCTTCCAGCCCGCCCATCATCGCGGCACTACTGATAGGCATGATAACGTCGATCAGCCCCTGCCCGCTGGGGGCGAACATAGCTGCCGTCGCGTTCCTGACTAAGAAGGCCGAAAGCAAGGCGAAAGCGGCGCTCAACTCGTTATCCTACGCGCTCGGCAGGGCGGCATCGTATGTCGTGATAGCCGCGCTGGGAACGGTCTTCGGGGTGGCGATCGGTTCCGCGCTCACGCCGCTGCAGACGTATTCTGATCTCCTGCTCTCGGCGATCCTCGCGCTGTGCGGCCTCGTGCTTCTTGGGAAGATAAACCTGGATCTGGGCGGGATGAACGCTGAGAGATTCAAATCCCTCGCAGACAAGGGATGGGCCGGGGCGTTCCTGCTGGGGGCGGGCCTCGCTCTCGCGTTCTGTCCGGTCAGCGCTGCGCTCTTCTTCGGAGGGCTTCTGCCGCTGGTCCTCTCGGCCAATGACTGGCTGCTGCTTCCGATCGCGTACGGGATCGGCACCGCGATACCTGTCCTGGTGGCGGTACCGTCGCTTCATGCGGCAGGTGGGGTGGGAAAGAACGTCAAGCTCCTGTCTAAGGCGGGCGGAGTCGCGGACTCAGTGATTGGGTGGCTGTTCCTGATCGGGAGCGCGTACTACCTCGTGTCATTCCTGGGACTGATCTGAGAGGCATATCATTATGACAATGAAAAAGAATCGTTGAATGGGAGTTGATTGTATGGATAAAAAGAAGAAGACAGGTAAAAAGGATGAAACAGCGCCCTGCTGCACTGATGACACGGGACTGTGCTGTTCTGACAAGAACAGTTGTTCCATCGACTGCGGCCCGAAAGCAAAAAAGGACAAGCCAGGTTGCGGATGCGGGAACTGCTGATACAGTTCAATAGAAAAAAGGGTGATTCTATGGCGGATGACAAGAAATTTTCTGAATGGCATGGCGTACCGAGGAAAAAGATAAAGTGGAGTCCGAAAGTGGATTACGAGAAATGCGTCGGGTGTGGAATGTGCGCCACGGGCTGCGGCAGGGACGTCTATGACTGGGATTTCGAGCAGGATCGGCCGGTCGTCTCGAAGCCGGACAACTGCCTCGCCGGATGCGTGACATGCTCAAACACCTGCCTTAGGGACGCGATAAGCTTCCCGGACAAGGAATACATAAGAAAAATGATACGCGAAAACAAAGTCTTAGTGAATGCCAAGAAAGAGGTCGAATCCAAATTCATGAAGAAGCCGAAGGAAGACTGCGGCTGCACAAGGTAAAAAAAACGGTATTATCATGGGCGTTTACTCTGATGTGAAGGATTTCCTGAAGGAACCGTTCAACCTCTACTTGACGATAGGACTAGTCGTCCTCGGGCTCGCGCTGATGCTCGTACCGCCTGCGGCGCAAGAGAACGGCATAGCATCAAAGCTCCAGGTGGATTTCTTCTACATGCCGACCTGCCCTCACTGCGCGGAGCAGAAACCGTTGAACGAGAAGCTGATGATTGAATTCCCTGAAGTCAAATTCGCCTATCATGACGTGACATCCCCGGAGGGAGCCGCATTGCTGAGGCGGATGGCGGTTGAACGCGGGCTCGATACCCATACATTGGGAGTGCCTGCGACGTTCTTCGGCAACAAATCGTTCATAGGGTACGAATCGGAAGAGACCACCGGGAAGCAGATAAGAGATGCGATCGCAGGCTGCCTTGAGACATGCCAGGTCCTGCCGTCAGAAACAGTCTCAGCCGGCACGGAAGAGAAAATAGTGTTGCCGATCATTGGAGAGATGAATCCGAAGGAATACTCCCTGCCGGCCCTCGCAGTCATATTAGGATTGATTGATGGTTTCAACCCCTGCGCGATGTGGGTACTCGTCTACCTCATCGCATTGGTGATGAACCTCAATGACAGGAAGAAGATATGGTTCATCGTGGGCTCGTTCGTCTTGGCGTCGGGAGTGCTCTATTTCCTTTTCATGACGGCCTGGCTCAACGCGTTCCTCCTCCTGGGATACATGCGCGCCGTCACGGTATTGATCGGCTTGGTGGCGTTGGGTGGAGGGGTCCTCTCCATAAAGGAGTACATAACCACCAAGGGCGAACTCGTCTGCAAGGTCGGGGACGCCGGATCCAAGCGCGGCATGATTACGCGCCTTGAGGAGATAGTCGCATCCCCGCTCACGATCCCGATTTTGGCTGCCATCGTCGCGCTTGCGTTCGTGGTCAATTCCGTGGAATTCGTATGCTCGTCCGCGATACCTGCGGTCTTTACGCAGGTCCTCGCCTTGTCGAACATATCGTCGCTGGAGCATTACGGATACATCGCGCTCTATGATTTCTTCTTCATGCTGGACGACCTGATCGTGTTCGGGCTTGCCGCATTCGCGATCTCTGGCGGAGTGGGGGAGAGATACGCCAAGTACTGCAAGATAATCGGCGGGGCCATCCTGTTCCTGCTCGGGGTGATGCTGCTCTTCGCGCCACAGATGCTGCGGTGATGCAGGGGCTGTATCGTGTGCCGTCTCCTCTAATCAGGAAACAGAGGAATGATTAGTATGAACATGGAAAAACAACCGAACTCGCAGAATGCGAAGGGGAAGCGACGAAGCTCAGTCTCCGGTTTCCTTGATAAGCCTGGCAATGCGAGTCTCGTTGTCGGAGCAATGTTCTCGGTCTCTGCGGCCTCTTGTCCGTGCCCGCTCTGCATAGGCACTGCCTCTCTCCTCATGATCAACGGAATCCGTGAAAAACTGAAGGGACCCTTAAAAATGAATCGTAAAAATTGTCACGCGCCTAAACCAAAACCCGTCACATAATCATTCCTATATGTGAACGGGTTTTTTCAGACTGCCTAATGTCGATTTATCGACGTTGGCCAAGGACGGCGCAAAAATAGCTGTTTTGAGTAACGTTTTTGTGACGAATTTCTCTTGCTGGATTCTTGAATCGAATCTGTGCGTTTAAGAAGATCTTCCACGTGCCAAAGTAAAGAGAAAAAGTATGCCCCCAAGAGCAACGCCCTTCGCGGGATTCATTTTCCTCTGTTTTTCACGTCGGAGAATTAGAAAATGCGCTCGGGCCGGGATTCGAACCCGGGTCGGCGCCGTGACAGGGCGCTATGCTAACCACTACACCACCCAAGCCTTTAGCGCTGTTAATTCTTCATCTCTAACATATTTAATGTTTAACGTTAGTCCCACTGGCCCATGTTGACCCATAGGTTCAATACTTTTTTCACATGGGTGACAAGGAACGCATCTATATCGGCGGTACGGTTTTTAAGACATCACTTCAGCAAGCGCTCTATCTTAGTTATGAACGTCTTCGCGTCCTTCAGCGCTGTCTTGGCTTCTTCAGATCCTACCTGTCCGCCTTCGTATTGGATCATATGTCGGTTCTCTCTATAATGATCGAAGGAGTCGATCTCGGTCCTGAGGCGGTCGCTATACTTGTCCCTGAGATACATCCCTACGCAGCCATGGCTTCTCTCCTTTATCCCGTCCCTGTACAGAAGCGCTCTCGCGGCTTGCAACATCGCCGTATACGCCATCAGCAGCACAACATCGTAGAACTCCAGCCTGAGATTCCCTTCGGCCCTTTGGAGATAATGCTTCGCGAGCTTCAGGGACGACACAGACCGGTCGTTGTCCGGTGAGATCTTTTTCAGCATTCCTTTGTCGAAACAGTCCTTTAGCGTCATTACATCACATCGGTAGCCCTGCGCCGTAGATGACAATGTTATTCCTCAGCACCGAGTTTTTAAACTCCTTGTTCTTCTTCTTCCAGCTGGCAACAGTAAGGACGCTAAGGGTCGCTTCCTTCCCAAGACTCTCGACCGCTTTCTTCGGATATTGCGGATTCATCGAAAAGACTATTATATCCAGATCGCTGCGCTCATCGTATTCCCCGCTTGCGTGCGTGCCGTATAGCACGATGCCCGTGGTCTGTGGATTGTCTTTCAGCACTGCATCCACGAATCCGTTCTCTGTTAGCCAAGCGACCGCATAAAACTGCTTGAGCCGTTTGACAATAGGATTATCATTTGCCAGCGAATAGAGGATGGCGTTCGCGCTTCTCTTTTTCTTCAGAAGACCTTCGGCAGCGTACGCTCTGAGGTAGGTGTTCGAGGTCAATGGGCTCACTCCGAGCTCCTTGGCCAGCCCCCTCACATGTATCTCCTTGGAAGGATTGTTCATGAAGTACTCCATGACGACCCAGCCCTTGAACGTCCGCCATTCCTTTAACATGTTCAATAATACAACTGTATTATTTATAATACTAATGTTTTATTGATTATCCGAGATTGGTTCAATCCCACCTCACGTCGAAGATTTCAATTTTCACGTCGGTAAAAAAGAAGGCATCCCACTGGCCAATGTTGAACCTATGGGTCAATACTTTTCCACCTAGGTAACAAGGAACGCGCCCATATCCGCTGCACAGTGTTTAAGACATCATTTTTCCGGTGAAAGGTAAGGGGCGCGGGGATTGGAAATAGAGGATAATCATAAAAAGAGAGGAGGGCACATAGTAACGGCTATGAAGTCAGCCTTGGCATAAGCCAGAACCGCCTCCAGCTGATGACTTCTTCTTAGGTGGTGCCAGATGGAGGATTACCTTTCCCTATTGCCTCTCGCAATCATAGCCGTTTTCATCCCGATCGGATGGATGATGATATTCTTCCAGACGTACCGCCATTTCCCGAAGATGGAACGCAATCGGCGCCTGTGGATGAGCTTCGTGAACGCGACCGGACTCTCGCTTTTCATCTCCGCGATCTGTTACATAGCGATCCATTTCGTGATGGGGGGCATGATAGGATGAGCCGCATCCAAACAGAGCGGGAGCGCCTCCTGACCGTGCTGATGCAGGCGTACAGCCTCTCGGAACTGCTCGACATAATGAGAAGCGTCTGCCAGAACATGTCGCATTCCTCGATGAACACGAAGTCGAGGCACTTCGGCCATTTCAAGCTCACCCTCTTCGGGCTGACTGTGAAAGCGGACGGGCTGACCGAGAGAATGGAGCTTAATCTGGATCTCCTGCGGAAGGCCATGCCGGAGTGCGAGGACAGCTATCGTAGGCTGAAAAAGATAAGGGAAGGGATCAGCCTCGCGCACGGCCTCATCAAGAGGAACAAGATAGACGAAGGGAAGGAGAGGATAATCGGAGTCGCGGACGAGTACTCCGCTGTGTTCGAACAGGTGATGAGGCTCAAGAAGAACCTGTAGCCGCGAAGGAACGACTGGATATGTATGCCAGAACTGAGAACATTTTAAAAACAGGCAAGAGATAGCATGATTGGCGATGAAGCTCGCCATGCGTCAGGCTAAACTGCCCGGAAGGGCTGACGGCTTCTACTTCTAAAAGGCGTTCAAATGAAAAAGGAAGGGTGGCTTAATTCTACTGTTCTGGGCGCAGGTCTGACAAGCTTTCTGTCCGACTTTAGTCACGAGGCCGTAACGGTCCTGCTGCCCTCGTTTCTGCTCATGCTGGGCGCCCCGGTGTACGTCCTCGGTCTTATCGAAGGCGTAAGCGACGGTCTTTCCAGCTTCGCGAAGCTGTTCGCAGGATATTATTCGGACAAGTTAGGCAAGCGGAAGGAATTCGCCATCATCGGATACATCGCCACCGGTATTTTCCCTGCGATCCTGGCGGTGGCGATTTCATGGCCGGTGGTCCTTGTCGGGCGTGCCTTTGGCTGGATGGGGCGCGGAATCAGGGGTCCGCCTCGCGACGCCATACTCGCCAAATCGGTGGAAAAGAAGGATCTGGGGAAGGCGTTCGGAGTCCATAGGGCCGGCGATACGCTTGGGGCGATATCGGGGCCGTTGGCTGCGTTCGCCATTGTGGGGGCGGTTGGGCTAAGGGAGATATTCTGGCTGGCATTGATCCCCGGACTTCTTGCGCTGCTGGCCTTCTGGCTTCTTGTGAAGGAGAGGAATCCGGCACCCTCAGGAGAAAAAAGGACGTTCGTCGCGTCGCTGACCGGCTTGCCTGACAGATTCAAATCGTTCCTAGGCGCGGTGTTGGTTTTCGGCGTCGCTGATTTCTCCCATACCCTGCTGATAGCGTTTGCGGTGGCAACCCTTGCTCCTTCGATGGGATTTGTCGGAGCAACCGCGGCCGGGGTCGGTCTTTACACCGTTAGGAACATCGTATATGCCGCCGCGTGCTATCCGTTCGGGGCGTGGGGCGACAAGTTCGGGCGAAGGAACGTGCTCGCGATCGGATATGTCATCGCCGTGCTTACCTTCCTCGGTTTCATCCTGGCGCCACCGGATCTCGTCATTTACGGGATTCTGTTCGCGATGGCGGGAGTTTTCATTGCCGCGGAAGACACTCTCGAGGGGGCTGTCGCCGGAGAGATGGTCGAGGAAAGGAAAAGAGGGCTTGGGTTCGGCGCTTTGGCCACGGCGAACGGCATAGGGGATTTCATATCCAGCGCGGCAATCGGCGTCTTGTGGGCGCTTTTCGGTTTCACCGCCGGTTTTGCATTTTCAGCGGTGCTCGGATCGGTGGGAACGCTGATGCTGCTGCGGACGAATAATCTTCATGCCGATGAAAATCGATAGGAATATTTTGCTTAGGGGCCGGCGCATCGGGCCGCGTCGGTCGTAAGTAGGATCCGAGCCCCAGGCCATCATTTTTATTGCTTCTCTGCAATAGCCATTTGGCGATGAAGCTCACCATGCGTTAGGCTAAACTGCCCGGAAGGGCTGACGGCTTCTACTTGTGTCACAGCGAGGTGGGTAGATGAACTACAGTTGTACGAAATGCAACGTGGAAAAAGGCTGGTCCGCCAGACTCATGGAGGACGAAAAGAGCAAAGAACTTGTCTGCACCGTGGATCCGAAGCACAGGTTCAAGGTAGGCAAGAACGGGTTCCTTGAATCAGTCAAGGAACGTTGACGACCAATAGGAACAAGGCTGACCAAAATACCGAAGGCGATGGGGCTCGCCTTGCCGCAAGGCTAAACCGCCATCAAAGCTGATAGCTTCTATCAGCAGCAGCGCTGGCAACGGTGGACCGTATGAGAAGATTGAATTGGACCGTCTGGGCATGGTTCGAGGACAAGAGCGATGAGAGGCTGTTCAGGGAGAAGCTGAAAGAACTGCACTCCTTCGCGGAGATCTGCATCATCAGGCAGCAGAAGAAGATGTGGCTCAAGGGAAAAAAGGAATGATACCGTGGGATTCCATTAGGGCTACATTTTGGGATTCAGAGATTCAACCGACAGATATCCGCTCGAATTGCCGAAACGCATATTCAAGGAAGGATTCCTGCACGACCTAATCAGGGAGAAGGACGACAATTATTTCATATACGTCTGGAGCAAGAAGGGGATGCTGCTAGATAAGATAGAGTGGGAGCCCCAGGCTGAGAAGAAGCGATGACATGCTAATGAAAAGAAATTATCTGTAATATTTAGGTGATATCGATGCAAACAACTCAAATCAAACCGAGAATACTGGTTCCAAGGTCAAGCGGAGCCACGCAAACAGGGGCGTTCCAGCGAGCCAAGAAGGAAGATGCAAGAATCCTGTCGAACATTGAGCATGACTGGCTTCTTGCCGAGACAGATGCCATACCGTTCGAGGACGGCGCTCTCGCCGTTTGGACTGGAACGATGACCGCTTATGCACTAAAGGAGAAAAGATTCGGCGCCGAGATCAAGTATCAGGATCCGGAATCGAAACAGATATGGAGATTCCCTGTTCCAGTTGGATTCAGAGAGTTGAGGAATTCAATCCTTGTCGCGGAATATCCGTACTATGATTTGGAAGTGAATGAAGATAACGTCATTGTCATCATCCCGGAAAGAAAACTCGCGGTTGTCGAGAATTTCCCTTGCGAGATGGGGAAGTGGTACAATCCCGACCCGAAATTTGGCATTCCGGCAGGCTCTCCAGTGGACAGAGCGGACTGCGCCAGGCATCTGCATAGGGTGGGCAGTAGGATAGGCCTTGTTGCACGAGGATTGAGCTATGACCACTTCGACTACAGGCGCGTCGTGATCTCGCTCGACCTGCCGTCTGTCCGTCTTGGGGTGCTGGCGGAAGACCGTAGGAACGGCCAGCGGCGGACCGTCGCTGAAAAGAAGGCATTATCCAGGATAGGCGAGATGTTCAAGGCGGCGATCACGCGGAAGAAGCGGGAGCCGCCGCATGAAACGGGCCTGCGTAAGGGACGGGATCGGAGACGAACTTAATCACGTTGCCGGTGAGCCGCCTTTATTCGTGGTTCAATCCCACCTCACGTCGAAAATCAAAAGTACAACGTCGATAAAAAGTATAAGGTCCCACTGGCCGGATTTGAACCAGCAACATCCTCGTTTCTACATGAAAGCTGCCGGCGATGCCGACAGGCTGGAACTACAGCGAGGCGCTCTGCCAAGTTGAGCTACAGTGGGTTCTATTAGAAGATACGGGTCGAACGTTTTAATACCTTTTTCGTCAATCCTCAAGTGTGGCAAAGCAACAGAGCAACGGAAGTAAAGCGGCCGGAAGCTGGCTGCAGAGGAACGAGATGGCGGTCGTCCTGGCACTGATGGTGGTGTCGCTGGCCGTCATCGTGATCTTCATCGCTCCGGACCTGATTGGAGGCGGTGCGGTCACTCCAGGCAACGCCTCGGAATTCGGTGTGAACATAATCTCCGCGGGAACGAGCGCCGGAATGGCCGAATGCCTGTCAAACAACGGGATCAGCCTGAACACACTGGTATACGTATACAGCGACACGTGCTCCTACTCACAAGCCAACACCCCATGGGTGATGGACCTGATCTCGCAGGGGTACAGCGTCTTCCTGGTGAATACTGCCAACGTGAGCGCGATGAATATAGTATCGTCATGCCTCGGCGGCGTCGCTCAGCTGACGGGCACGCCGGAATTCATCTGCCCTACGAAGAGAGAGACTCGGGTGGACGCTTTCAGCAGCGAAGTCGACCTTAAGGATTTCGCTGACTCGTGCAAATGAGCATGATAATCGCAATTATGATTAGAGAGTGATTGTATGGATAGCAGGAATAAGAAAAGGACGATCGGACATCACATCAGCAAGATGATGACCCGAATCGAGATGCCATGGGCGGTCGTGGCCGTGCTCGTGATTATAGTCGTAGGACTCTTCGTCATGGGGACCGGGCTTCCATCGCAGGTCGGCGGCAACAAGGACATCGTGGACCAGAAGATGACCAGGTTCATCGAGCTCTATCTCGGCTTCGTCAACGTCTCGATCACCAACAAGACGCTCTCGGACAAGGTCTGGACTGTGAGCGCGCTCGCCCACGCGCCAGACGGGCTGGTATCCCTCGATATGAGGATGGATGCGGAGACGTTCTCGGTGCTCGGCATATCGCAGTCGATCACGGTACCAACCAAACCGAACACGATCGTGTTCCTCAACAAGGATGTCGGATGCAGCGTAGGGGATGTGATAACTGCCGACATCTACATCGACCCCTACGACCCATGGACAATCAAATACGACTCCGTATTCAACAGCTTCCTGGCGAGATTCGGAGGCAAGGTCAGGGCGGCTTACAGGATCGTGCCTACTTACTCGTTCGACGACATGAGGAACGCGAACAGCACCGCAGTATACGCCCTGCGCTACCTGGAGTGCGCCAAGGACACGCCGTACTTCCAGGCGGTCAAGCAATGCATATTCAGCAGGTACAACCAGACGCAGACATTCCTGACAGAGAATGATACGCTTAGCTGCGTATCAAATGCTGGCATGGACGCGAAGGCCGCATTCGACTGCGCCAACGGAGACCAGGCGATAAGCGCGCTGTCGGTGGACGAGAGGTTCGCTGAGACGTTCCTCGGCAGCCCGACCACTCCGGCAGTAGTGTTCGACTGCAGGTACAAGACGTACCCGCTGTTCATGGAGAACGCGTTCTGCTACCTGTATCCGAAAATGGATGCGTGCAAGGAAAACTGACGCAAAATAAGTTCACCTTAAGCGCCCTTCTTTTCTTCTTCTTTTTCTTTCAGTTTCATCTCCTCAGGTGCACGAAGAGATGGTTCAGGTCGTAGGGCGCTAGCTCGAACTTCTGGAGGACCTCGAAACCCGCGTCCCTCAGCTCATTGAGCGCGTCATGATAAACGGATCTCGAAGTCTTGGTAACGTCGATAGACTGCGACTTGATGCAGAGGAGCGCATCGCCGCCTTTCTTCAGGTACATGTCGGCGTTCATGTCGAGTATCCTCACCTGGTCCTTCTGAGCGACGTCCTGGTACAGGCAGTCGACCTTGCCCTCGATGTACTTCTTGTACTCGGCAGGCTTCCTGGAGTCCGCGAGCACCGGGATCATGTTGTCCCTCACCTCGCACACGTTGATCAGGTCGCGCATCGGTCTCTCCGCGAACTCGACCGCGTAGATCAGGCCTTTCTTCCCGATGATGTCCGCGATGTGCGATGATGTCGTGCCGCTCGCCGCGCCCAGGTAGAGAACGGCGTCGCCCTTCTTGATGGCGGTGGCCTTCAGCCCCTTCTTTATGGCACCGGCGAGCTTGGAGCGGAACGGATCCCACTGCCTGTACTCCTTGCCCTCGAAGTCGAGCAGCCGCTCGCCGTAGACCGTGTTGCCTGGATAGGCGTTGAGCGTGGCTAGCTTGCCGTCGATCTGGAATATCCCAGGAAAGAGCTGTATGAACTCCTTCGCCTGCTCCGAGGTCTTCATGCGTGTAGAGCGCAGCCTATGGTTTAAAAGTGTTGCGAGCAAAATCCTGGCAGACCAATAGTGGAACAGGTGGGTGTGTAACTAATGCAAATCGATATCAGTACCAGCGCTAGTGGCAGGCGAGTGAGAACGATCACCAAGAGCTTCGAGCCGTTCGCTTTCCACTGCAACGGAAAGGTAAGGCCGATATTCAGCGTCGATCCGGGAGTGAACATAGTATTCATGAACATGAGGCCCTCGACCGCCGGGCTGATGATGAAGCAGATGGCGATAGTCAGAAGGATAAGGGCAGGAAGCGCAACGAAGGCTTAACGCCATGCGCGCGTGGGAGGAAAGAAAATGGTGACCGCTAGGACAGAGGCTCTGCAGGCGATGCTCTCCTCGGCAGCGGACGCCTTGTTCCCGATACTCATACTCGCTGCGTTCGCGGCCGTGGCCGTAGTGCTTTTCAAGATATTGTCCGATGATGGAGATAAGGATGGAACAATCGGATGATCGCATGGAGATACCGAGAATAGACATGAAGCTGGCCCTGAGCGTGGCCGCGGTACTGCTCATCGCCAATGTCGTCCAGCTGGTGTTCTACGAAGGAGTGAAGAAGGACCTGGATTCGATCAACACCGCGTTCGTCTCACTGAACGCCCAGTTCGATTCCTACAAGGACACTGCTTCCGCGCAGATACTCAATCTCGAACGGCAGAACAGCGAACTCAACCGCTCTTACCTGGATCTGTCGCAGAACTATTCGACCCTAAACGGCAAGTACAGCGATCTCGGCCGCGCTTATTCCTCATTGAATACCTCTTACGTGAACCTCAGCGTCAGATACAGCAACCTGACCGACGTATACACCACAATACTATCTGAGATCGACCAGTACCAGAGGAACATAACAGACTTCATGAGCTGGCTGAAGTCCAACTCGAACACCAGCGGCGTGACGGACACGCAGACCAGGGAGAGGGTCAATACCATGCTCTCCAGCTGCCTGAACGTCAACGGAGGGGTGTGCACGATCAAGACCGGCTGCCTCTTCATAGCTAATGAGCAATGGCTCGATATCAGCTACAAGATCGCCAGCCTCGACTCGCTCGACACGTTCCTGGGCAGGAAGACCGGCGACTGCAAGGATTATTCATTGCTCTACAAGGCCGAGATGAACTACGAGCTCGAGAAATGCAATTATCTCGGTGGAAGGACGATAACGCTGGAGAGCTATGTGAAGAACGCGTCGGCGGGCAAGTACTGGCTCGATTTCAGCGAGGGATGGTATCTCGAATCGGGCAACAGCGCGTTCGACCTGCCCGGCGGATACGTCTATCCCACGGTGATCTGCGGGGAGCTGTACGACCTGAACACAGGGAACGTCTCGGGCCACTGCATGGTCGCATTCACGCGCAACAGGGTGACTTCTACCTCAAACCTGAATGAACTCGCCAACGCGCCGATAGTCGAGCCGCAGACTGGCGAGTATGTCGGCAGAGTAGGCCAATCCTCTTCAGGCATATCGCTGAGACCGGACAGGAAGTACGACTCCAACATATTCCTCGTGATAACGGACTCAGACATCATGCTGTTCGACGAAGGATCGAAAGCGTGGAACAGCTACTCCATCTTCAATGCGAGCCTCTCGATACTGAAATCGGAAGCGATCAACGCGACCCAAGAAAACAAATAGAGAGCGCCCCAGAAGAAAGTTCGCTAGAGTGGCCAACGCCGCAGGGAGTTTATCTTTTTGTTCCGTCGTAGCGATCGTGAAGCGTTTTCATGCTTGTTTTACGTTAGTTGTTTATAAGAGTTCCCAACTTGAAATGTCTATACTTTAACGACGGTAGAGGCGATCATTTTCGGCCTTTTTTACTTATCTTGTTTATAAGAGTTCCCAAAAATCTTTTTTCTAACGTTTTAACTTAGGGAGTTTTAATAACTAAACGGCTATTATACATGTCGGATCGTTATGAAAAAGGAAAATCCGACAATCGTTTTAAACGGCTTAACTATCAGGCGAAAAATCTGCCGGGCATCGTCCGAAAAAGATTCCGCCCTCATTCTTAGACTTCCCAGACCTATCTGCCAAATTCTAAACTTCCAAGCCGGAGATAGAGTTGTTCTTTCAATCAACGACGAAGGTGCAGTCGTCATAAGGAGGGCATCCTCATGAGGCGTTCCCAACAACTCGTAGAGGACGCCCGCGTGTGGCTTGCCGCGTCGCCGGAGGCGAAGAAGCACATCCCCGGCCACGAGGAAACTGAGCGGATAGCGAAGGCGATCGTTGCCGAAGCAAGAACCGGCCAGGTCAAAGTAGAAGGGATCGCTAAGATGAAGGCGAGTGCGACTAACTGAGGTGAAACAATATGGCTATGGGTTTGGAACATCTTATCGGAAAAGGCGTAATCCTTTTCTTTAACGACGGTCAGCGCGTTTCGCGTAAGCAAGGTACCCTAGTAGAAGTCCGCGAAGGCGTACTCTTTTTCAAAGAAAACGGTAAGGAGCAGTTGCAGGGCGTACCGCTCCAGCAGCTAATCCGTTTGGAGGAGGTGCGCTAGATGATAGACTATTTATCCGATCCGAAGCCTGGAGAACTCCCAAGCATCAAATACGTCGGGATAAGCTACGAGGAAGGCATGGCCAAAAAGAAGAAGGACGAACTCAACGAACTCCTCAGCCAAGAAGAACGCGAGCAGCGTTATCTTGACCTAGGGGAAATCAACGATGTATGGTACTATGGCTTCCGATTAAACGGAAGGGAAGCAATCATCAAAAGCGACCGAAAAGTCCTCAGGAATACGGAAGAAGAGTTTAAGGGAATAATAACGGGAACGAACGAAATCGCTGACCTGTTTGAGTATAGTGGCTACATCGGGGACATCGCGCCGACAATCAAAAACGAAACAGTAAAGCGGTTCATCAATAACGAGAAGAGGCTGACTAATCCAAAGCAAATCTACCAGCGTGTCCGCGATAAAATTCTTTATTACATGGACTTCGCGGGGCAGGATGAGATCGCGGATGTCCTAGCTTGCTGGGCAATCGCGACTTATTGTTATCCAATCTTCCCGTGGTTCCCGCATATCCTAATCAACGCTCCGTCAAGCAGCGGAAAGAGCAAGTGTGCCAATCTTTTGAAGGAACTAAGCTTCCGCGGCTTCGACCTCGGAGCATCGGCCGGCGTGACGCCTGCGCAGATATTCCGAACGTTGGAAGGCAACCGTGGAACCGTTCTCATAGACGAGTTTGAAATACTAGACAAAAGCGACTCGCAGCAGTTAGTTAATCAGATACTTAACGCAGCGGCGGCGAGAGATGCGTTCGTCATCCGATCCGAAACCGTCGGAAAGAAATGGACAACTAAGAAGTTCCCAATCTTCAGCCCGAAGATCGTCTGCAACATATCGGGAATAAACCCGACGTCGCTCAGCCGCTTTATCGCATTCAAGTGGCTCAAAAGCAACTCCGAAAAGTCAAAGAGGAAGCCCGACCGAAAGAAGGACAAGGAAGCGATCGTACCGATAAGAGAAGAACTCCATTTACTGATCCTTGAGAACCATAGCGAGATAAAAAAGACTTACGAGGAGTTGGATCTTCCGACTTTGACTGGCAGAGTGGAAGATAACTGGCTTCCGTTGTTTGCAGTAGCGCGTTTCGTGGATGCTGCGGAAGGCGAGCCGGTTAATGCCGAGGCACAAGTCGGCAAATACCTCACAGGATACAATGACCTAGAAGTAGAAACGGAAGATGAGAGCGCCGAGTTCTTCGCGCTCCTGCTCGCAGCCGTACCAGATGAACCACAAACCTTTACGCCAAAGGACATCTCGGAATGGCCCGACATTGGAGCGCTGTTGGGTGGACGTACGAACCCTGCCCAATGGATCGGGCGGAAATTAAAGCTTTTCAAGTTCAAGCGAGGAGCCCGCCACGGCCGGGCTACTTACCTGCTTTCAAAGCAGATCGTGCAACAGATGATAGACCTCTACTACCCCAATAAGGAATTACCCCTACCTATACCTACAACCCCTACCCACACTACCCACCACTACCAACCACTACCCGAGGTAGGGGTAGGTAGGGGTGGTAGCTGTACAGTCTTAGCCTTAGACGTCCCACAAAAAACCACCAAAAAGGTTTATTTCCTCAAAGAAGCCCCCGAACGTATCGGTCTTGATGGAAAAGCATATCCCGCAGCGGAAGCCGGAACGATCCAAGAGCTTCCCTCCGAAGAGACCCAATCCCTCATAGACCTTGGCTACTGTAAACTAGCCGATCCCGCTCCTCCCTTCGTTCCGTCCTTATCTGAACACAAAGAGTTGCCATCGGAGCGGAGGGAGGAGATAAGCTCCGAGGAGAATAAAGCATAAGGTAATCCGATGACCCCGTTCAAGAAAAACGAAATGGAGTATCTATCCCGTTGCGCTAGGTGGCGGTGGAGGCGGGACTGCTTCCACTGCCCGCGATCCGAAGAGTGCCCGATCCGAAAAGAAGCGAATAATGCATTACCCAAGGAGGACGACTAAAATGGTACACCACCATCGCTGGTTCATCTGGTCATCCGATACGGATGTATGTATAGATTGCTGTTCCGTTCGGCGCTACGGGCGCAAGTACTGCCGGGTATTCGGTCCTAGTGGGCGGAAGCATTACAAAGCCCGGATTAGGCAGCAGCGCCGCTTTCCTTTCCCGAAAGGTCAGGTGGGCGTCAAGGTTCAGCTTTTCCTTATTGAAACGTGGAACGAGTGGGCTCGGTATTGCAAGCCGAGGGTATCGCGCCCCGGTATTAGGAGGAGGGAGGGGCATCATCCTACTATTCCCTATGCTGCAGATGGGGGGAAACGATCATGAGTCTAGAAAATAAAGCTTCAACATGGCTAGAAACGGAAAGCTGGCTATCGGAACGGTACGGGTTAATGCTTCTATTAGCCGAGTTCTACTCGTCCGAGTATTCCCATGATGATAATGCAGTAGCCGGGACGTTAAAGCTGACATGGAACAGTCGGAACGTGTGGGTCTATCATATCCATTACCGCAAGATTGGAAACGTTGAGGACGATCCGAACCTTCTGAACCAGCTAACCGTGCAGGCAAAGCAGTTCCTCCCAAAGCGATTGCACCGGTTCGCTACCGGCATAACTCATGACGCGCTCGTAAATCTTAGCGCAACGCGCTCGGCTAACATATCCAAGTGGAAACAGGAACGCGAAGCGCCCGCGCCAAAGGAGGGCTCGCCATGACTCACCTAGTCAACTACAACGAAACTACACATGTTTGGATCCAAGACATTCCGCGCGGCAAGCGGGCGAGCATCGTGATTGGAGGAACAACCGTTCTAAGGTGGGATATGACCGCGACGGAAGCCGAGGATTACGTCCGAGGCCTCCTATCTTCCAGCTGGAAGGTCATTTAGGGCGCTCGTATGCGCTGCGACGCGCCGTCTAGGCGCGGCAGGGGCGCTAGTAGGTAGGATTCTCCCGCTGGTTATGATATTGTACTGTATTGTACGGACACCTGTTTGTCCTTACACTAGCTAGCCGCTAGGGGATCGCTTAGACATTTTTTCCGCTGGTGTTGTTGTATATGCTCTATGTCCAAACTATATGGTACTAATGCATAAGAAAAAAGAGGAAGTAGCTCACCAACCAAGCTTAGGCGCTTTGAACGTTGGAGTCTTGAACGATGGCATCCCTAAAGCATAAGACGATCCGGCCCGGCGCTTCTTTGCCTTCTTCCCTTTCGCCTTCTCCTTCTTCGCTTCTACCTTGGCCCGCAATCGTTTCGGGATCGTGTAGCCCATCTCTTTCATGAACCGATAATAGGTCTTCGTTCGCATCAGCCGGTTGCACGCATAACAGAGGGCGACGGTCGTATCTAAGCTCGTTGCTCCTCCGTGAGCGAACGATCGTGAAGCATGGCCGACCTGCATCTCAGCCGGCCGTATCCTATTCCCGCAGGCCTCGCACTTCCCGTTTGCTCGCTCGTACAGTTGGTTCTTATCTCCCTGCCCTAGACTTCTCTTTCGCTTGGAGCCAGCCCCGAACATACCTACGTTGAAACTGCTAAGTGGTTTGATCCCTAGTGGATTGCTTGCCATGCTTTTCCTTCTAAGTGCCCGATTTAAAGTTATTGATTTCCGCTCCGAACGACGACCAGCTAGGAACTTTGTTATAAATGTTGCAGAAAAGTGAAAATCCGAAACGCAAACTCAGCGAGTCTTTTATATGCCATAATAGCCCAGCGCTTCATGATAGAACTGATCCAGACCGGCATTGGTTTTATTGCGCTCGCAGCGGCTCTCGCCATCGGAGGCGGGATCGTTGTGCTCACGCAAAACCAAGTCGTGAATATCACCGGCAACAGTTCTCTGTTGGATACTCTGATCGCATCCACGGGAACTGCGCTGACGACATTCTCGTCCATGCTGGCGGTGCTGGCTCTCGCCATTACTGGTGGGCTGGCTCTCTGGTATATCCTCAGATTCTTCCGCCCGGGAGAGTAAGCGCGAGAATATGCCAAAGAAGAGTTTAGGACCGTCGTCCATAAGGGGCGGCAACCCGAAAGGGAATGAACGAATTTTCTTTTAATCGTCTATTACGATTAAAGATATGGAACTAATATAGAATATAGAAAATATAGAAAACGTAAAATTAACGTCGTAGAATGTAATAATTTTTCTTTGTTTAAAGGTACTTTTATAAAGGCATTACATGATAGTATGAGTAGTAGTAATAATGTGGCCGACGGTGAGGGTTCCAGATCACTGTTGGTATTAGGTTAGTATGATTGGGCCCGCCGGGATTTGAACCCGGAACCGCCCCTTCGCAAAAAGGACGCTCAATCCAATTGAGCTACGGGCCCAGTCTTTCTACTCATGGTGGCATGTCGCAGAAAATCAGGTCGCTTCTGATTCGGTCTGCACTGTGCTAAATCATGAGAGTTGCAGTTTTACCCTGCTTTTTAGGGTTATAAACATTCCGTCCAACGACGGAGATTTGGTGACCACGATAAAATGAAGTGGTTATTTTACGTCGGGAAAACGACCGATTAACCAAAAATAAAGCTGTTTTTTAAATTCTCAGCCCAAAAATGGACTTAAATAGGGGATTCTGGGTCAAGTTAGTGCATAAACGTCTAGATCGCAATATTTACTCGCATATAGAGGTGGATTAGGCTACCTTCTACGGCTCTTCTGTTTTAGCTCTAATATCTCTCGTTCCAACCGTTCTATCCGATCTTCCTTCTGCTCGGTGTATGCCGTGCGTAGCCGCTCCCCGCGCATCGCCAAATCCTGCTGCACTATTGCAGCCTTCTCATTTAGAGGTAGCCAGCACTTATAGCAGAAGTCCCTCTCAGGCGCATTAACTTTGTCGCAACGTGGGCACTTCACCATGTGCTGCTTCCCCGTCGTTTCCTTTGTTTCAATACCGTTGTGCTTGTAGATATAGCTTTTCACGTCGTCCGATATGAGGTGGCTATATTCTCCGATGATGGTGCTGTTGGCTGTGTCCCCCCTTAACTTCTTCGTTATAGCCTCGGGAACTCCATCGCGGAGTAGGTCGGTTGTCCTGGTGTGCCTGAACAAATGAGGATGAATCCGCTTCTTTATCCCCGTCTTTTCCGCGATCCGCCTGATGATGGAACGCAGAGCACCGTATCTCATTCCATCTTGGGGAATCTCACGGCTGGAATACTTCGCCGTAGTAATCCATAACGGGGCGTTCGGATCGTCCTTCTTCGGATGGATGCTTAACCACGCAGTAAGCAGTGGGGCGCTCTTTATGATGAATATAGGTCTTTGTTCCGTCTTTGACCTCCGAACGTCAATAATGAAGCCGTTGGCATCGGTAGATATGTCCTTGATCTTAGTGCCGCCTATCTCCCCTATCCTACCGCACGACTCGTACAGAATTGAAATGAACGCCTTATCACGCGTGCTGTCGGCCGCGTCTATCAACTGGTTTAATTCGTCTTGGGTAAGCATGTCGCTCGCTGCCTTCCTTTGTATCTCGCTTCTTTTCGGTCTTCCGAGGATCCAACTAACCTCAGGTGGATAGCCCTTCGTTTTGTCGTCGCCGTAGCGCAGCCAGCGATAGAACTTTTTGAAATAAGAGCGATAGCTCGCCTTCGTCCATGCGGAATAGTCGGAGTTATTTTCTATTTTAGCGATGGCAGCTCGGATATCATTCAACTTCGCCTTATTGAAATCAACCTTGAGATACTTTTCTGCGATCATGCGCCCTATGCCGAAGCATCTGAGCCGCCTAGCGGTGGACAGCCGTTCGGTAATGGTCATATACTCGTCAAATTTGAAAAGGAGTTTCCGATTTGCCTCGGAAATGGGTGCGTTCTTAACGACCTCAATCTGTTTTAACAGATTCTCATCGTAGTTATGGATGTCTACGCCAGCATTATTTGACATGCTCTACCGACGTAAAGGCTCTTTATAAAGGTTAAGGGCTTTGGCTACTCTAGCCAGCGCCCCAGAAGGGATTTGAACCCTCGACCTACTGCTTAGGAGGTTCGACCAGAATTTGGATTGATCCAAATACTGTCAGTCGCTCTATCCAAGCTGAGCTACTGGAGCAACATACTTTACATATTTGATTAAGTGTTTATTATTATAAGGTTTTACTTCAGTAAACCATCTGTTGACTTGACTGAATCCCTTCAATCTGAGCCTAGATCGGTTCCTACTCACGGTGACATGATACCTTTGTTTCTTTAGTTGAGTTATTATCTGCTTAATCAGTTTCGGCTCGTTCATATTCAACTCAACTATTGGATATGGCCGCGCATATCCCTTTGCTCTGTCGAAATAGATAGTACCGTCGGTGTCGAATAGGCCTCTTAAAACATGTTTCAAACGCGTCCAGTCTGAGAGTATATCTGGACGTACCATAAGATCATGCTTTAATCCGATTGGAAAGAACAGTTCCTCATTCAATGCGAGTGCAAGCCATTTGTCATTGAAAACGAGCTCTAATGCATTGTCGTTTGTCCTTCGTTTTATCATTATTTTTGAGTCCGACACGCTTCGAATCAATTCTATCACGTGATTCAACAAATAGTCCTCTTCGTGAATATTACCTGTAATTCCAATCCAATGTAAATTGTAGTCACGATGATGTTTTGCTTTGAATCTGCTGATCCAACCGTCTCCGAGTAATATTCCGTAAAACTCAAGAAAACGACTATCAGTGAGAGGTAGGTGTTTTGTCATTGCACCGCTACAATCTTAAATAAGCGGTATAAAAACACGACGTAAGTTGATTTCGGGTGATTTGAAATTTATTTCCAGACTTGCCACCAGTGCTTCCTCGGTTTCGGAACCTGTTCGGCGCGGGCCTGCCCCTGCTCGACAGTCTTCTGGATCCTCATGTTGTTGAAATCGTTCCTCAGTTCCACCTGGGAATTCTTGATCTCCTGGATCGACTGAACGAGAGTGTCCTGCTTCTTCAGGATGTCTTCAATCCTCCCTGACATCGTGATGTTCTGACCATGCACGAGCTTGACTACGGAATATGTATTCTCGATCCTATTGTCGGAAGACGCGGAACGTCCTGCTTTGAATCCGGCACCGAATGTCATGGACGCTACGGCCGCACCGAGCCAGAACGCCTTTCCTGGATTCCTGCCGATGTACATGATCGTCTCGCCATAAGCCTTGCCGATGAATGAGTAGAGCTCAAGACGCTTGTCCAGCGCGCGCTGGAGCGTGGATGAATTCGTCTGTGGCTTCTGCGCTGGATCCGCCATGCTATACTGGTGCTTTTCTTATATATAAATATATTGGTAAACGCACGACGGACTACTTCTTCGCCTTGGGCCTAGCGGACTTCGCCTTGGCTAGCTTTGGCTTGGCTGCGCCCTGAGGATTCTTCTTCATGTAATCCTCGATCGCCGCCCGCAGCGCCTGCTCCGCGAGGACAGAGCAGTGCATCTTTATCGGAGGCAAGCCGCCCAGTTCAGAGGCGACTTCCGCATTAGTGATCTTCAGCGCCTGCTCTATCGTCTTTCCTTTCGCGAGGTCGGTGACCATGCTGCTCGTGGCTATCGCGGAGGCGCAGCCGAGCGTCTGGAACTTGATGTCCGTGATCCGATTATCCTTCACCTTGATGTGGAGGTGCATGACGTCTCCGCACACCGGATTGCCCGCCTTCCCGATCCCGTCGGGATTGTCCAGCAGGCCCATGTTGTGCGGATTCGCGAAATGCGCCATCATCTTCTTGGTGTATGAAACGTTTGACGTGACCATCCAATCTACCCGTTCCCTCGTTGATTCAATCCTCTTCCTCACCATGCATGTGATCATGATCGTGGTCGTCCTTGTAGTCGCCCCAATTGACGTTCTTCATCTCCCTAAAATCAGGGCTGACCGCCCTCAGCTCATTGATGACCTTCGGGATGACCTTGATCGCGTAATCGATATCCTCCGGCTTCGTATCCTTCCCTAGGGTGATCCTCAGGGAGCCGTGGGCCTCGAGAGGGCTGTGGCCCAGCGCCAGGAGGACGTGCGACGGCGCGAGGTCATGCGATGAGCATGCCGATCCTGTCGACGCTTCTATGCCCAGGGCGTCTAGCTTGAGTATGATCGCCTCCCCTTCCGCGCCGAGGAAACTGAAATTGGCGTTGTTCGGCAGGCGTTTTGTTTGATGGCCGTTCAACTGTGATTCTTTAATGCTGGATAGCACCGATTTGATCAGCCTGTCCCTGAGCCTGGAGAGCCTGGTGGATTCGGATCTCATCTCCTTGGCCGAGAGCTCCGCGGCCTTGGCGAAGCCGATTATGCCTGCGATGTTCTCCGTGCCGGCCCTCTTGTTCCTCTCATGCGGGCCACCGGTCTGCATCGCCTTCAGCCTTGTGCCTTTCCTTACGTATAGGGCACCGACTCCTTTCGGTCCGCCAATCTTGTGGGCGGACATCGTGAGCATATCCACGCTCAGTCCGTTGACATCGATAGAGAGCTTGCCGAACGTCTGCACCGCATCGGTATGGAGGAGCACGCCTTTCTCCTTGGCGATTCTGCCAATCTCCTTTATCGGCTGGATCGTGCCTATCTCGTTGTTGGCGTGCATGATCGTGATGAGCACTGTCTTGCTTGTGATCGCCTTGCGGATCTTCTCCGGATCGACCAAACCGTCCTTCCCGACTGGCACGAATGTGACCTTGAACCCTTCCTTGGCGAGCTCGACGCAGGTGTTCCTGACCGCCGGATGTTCTATCGCGCTGGTGATTATGTGATCGCCCTTGTCCCTGTTCGCGTTCATCGCGCCCCTGATTGCGAGATTGTCTGATTCAGTGCCTCCTGAAGTGAACACTATCTCGTCCGGCTTCGCTCCGATCGAGGATGAAATCTGTGATCGTGCGGATTCCAGCGCCTCAGCGGCGCCCTGTCCCATGGAATGCAATGAGGAAGCGTTGCCGAACTCCTTCGTGAAATATGGGAGCATCGCCTTCAGCGCCTCCTTCCTCACCGGAGAGGTGGCTGCGTAATCCATGTAGATCCTTCTCATGAAATCCCCTTATGATGGCTCACCTGCACGTCGCTGACATGCAGACATCGCAGACGCTCTTGTCCGGCTTAGTGGGCTGTAGGGCGAGGTGTATCTGGCACATCTGCCTCGAGGACCGGAGCCCTTTGCAGATGACGCAGACATTCTCGCTGAATGCCTTGTCCGAGTCGTAGTACTTGTCCATCGACTTCGCGATTATCTGTTCCATGCGCCTGTTGCTCGGCCCGCCCCTCTTCTTCGAGACGTAGTGGGAAACGGCCGCTTCGGTCAGACCGAGCTCCTTCGCTATCTCCCTCTGGCTCTTTCCACTCTTCAGCATCCTGACGACGGCCTGCCTGCGGATCGTGGGCAGCAGCTTCATCACTACGAGCTCGCACGGTATCATGGAATTACTTAACGGTGTTAAGTTATAAATCTTGCTCCCGGCCAGATCGGGTTAGGTTAATAAAGCGGCGGAGCGACGGGAACTCATGGCGAAACTGAGCAGAGGGCTCATCGAGATATTCTACGGCGACGGGAGGGGGAAGACCTCCGCCGCGATCGGCACGGCGACGAGGGCGGCAGGCCACGGACTGAAGGTCGCGGTGGTGCAGTTCCTCAAGGGCGGAGAGTTCACCGGGGAAGTGACTGCCCTCAAGAGCCTTGGTGTTGAGGTCCATCAGCTCGGCCCGAGCGGACCGTCCCACTCGTTCGACAGGCAGGTGCGGGAAGGGAAGAGGCGGGTCATATCCAATTATTTCAGCTACCATGAATCCGATGTCAAGCGGAGCGTCGAGGGCCTGAAGCTCGCGGCTCGCATGATCTCCTCCGGAGAATACGACCTCGTGGTGCTCGACGAGGTCATCACGGCGCTAAAGTTCAAGCATCTGAGATCCGATGACATCGTGAAAGCGTTGAAGAGGAAGTACAGCAGGACCGAAGTGATAATCACCGGGTTCAAGCCGCCTTCGAAGATACTCAAGATGGCGGACCTCATCACCGATGTCAAGAAAGTCAGGCATCCCTACGACAAAGGGATCCTGGCGAGATGGGGGATAGACTACTAGATCCGCAGCCTGATCCTCTTGCCTGTCCTGATATCCCCTTTGCCTGCCTCGTAGAGGTAAACGCGGTCATCCTCGTCCACCTTGATCGGCTTCCAGCCCTTGAATGTCCACAGATAGGATACGACCCTCGTCCCAGCCGGAAGGTCCATGAGCCTGTCCCTAAGGGCAGCGTTCGTGTCCTGCATCAGGAACAACGTGATCACGGTCGCTTCGCTCAGGTCCGCATCGAACAGATTGCCCCACCTGATCCTTGCGAGTTTGGACCTGTTGTTGAAAGACACAATAGTATGAGCGAGGGCGGCTCTCAACGGGTCGATCTCGATCCCAACTGCGGTCGCGCCCCTCTCCGCCGCCGCTACGACGATCCTTCCGTCGCCTGCGCCGAGATCGTATACGACGTCATTGCTGCCGACGCGGGCCATGTCCAGCATCTTCTTGACGACATCCTTGTCAGCCGGCGACCAGATCGCGCCGACGAAATGAGTCCATCCCATCCAGCCGGCGAACACCAAAGCGAGGGCGGTACCGAGCAGCGCAAACGAAACCAACAAATCGACCGTTCCAGTTAATCGTCAAATTCGAATCAGACCGCCAATCAATCCTCACAGCCTCGGCCGAAGCCTCAGCTCAGCATATAAGGGGTCATCATCTGGCTTATATTTCGACGTTCAATTTAAATAGGATTACGTTTCACATCACATCGACCAAAATGTTGTGCTTAGGCATAGAGAGCACAGCGCACACCCTCGGCGTCGGCATAGTCAAGGACGGTAAAGTACTGGCGAATGAGAAGAGCATGCTCTTCGAGTACGGCATCCATCCGCGGAAGACGGCTGACCACCACGCGGACGTCTTTCCGGACGTCATGCGCGCCGCGCTGGACAAGGCGGGCGTAGCGCTCTCTGACATGGATATAGTGGCGTTCTCGCAAGGACCAGGCATCGGGCCGTGTCTCAGGATCAGCGCAGCGGCCGCGAGGGCGATCGGCTCGACTTTCGGGAAACCGATAATGGGCGTGAACCACTGCGTCGCCCACATAGAGATATCGAAGCATCTCACGGGATTGAAGGATCCGCTCGTCCTGTACGTCAGCGGAGGCAACACCCAGGTGATAGTCAAGAGAGGCAAGAGGTACCATGTCCTCGGCGAGACACTCGATGTCGGCATCGGCAACATGCTCGACGTATTCGCGAGGGACCTCGGGAGCAGGGGGGTAGAGAGGGAAGGCAACAAGGTGAAGAACGCGCGCGACATAGAGCTGCTCGCGCTGAAAGCGAAGAAGTACGTTACGTTACCATACACTGTGAAAGGCATGGACGCGTCGTTCAGCGGGATGCTGACCCACGCGCAGCGCCTCATCGGCAAGGAGACCGCCGAGGACCTTTGCTTCTCGATGCAGGAGACAGGATACGCCGCCCTGTGCGAAGTGACCGAGAGGGCGCTGGCGCTCACAGGAAAGAAACAGGTGATCCTCTGCGGAGGAGTGGCGCAAAACAAGCGGCTTCAGGGCATGGTGCAGGAGATGGCGAAGGAATGGGATTGCGGATTCGGAGTCGCCCCGAACGAGTTCAACGCCGACAATGGCGCGATGATCGCTTATGTGGGCACGCTGATGAGGAGGAAGCGAGCGCTTCCGCTCAGCGAATGCGTGCCCATACAGAAATACAGGACAGACCAATTCGACATATGAGGTGGGAATAGGATGCAAAACAGACTAGAGAGAAGGACGATTGTGAGAAACAGCGATGACCTGGAAGGCGCAGCGAAGAGGCAGAAGATCGAGGAGATCGACATTGAGAAGGATCTCGTGAAGCTCGTCATAGACCTCGCGATGGAGTACGGCCAGAACAAGGAGGGCTCGTTCTTCGTCATCACATCGAGGAGCCTCCGGCCATACTACAGCTGGCTCTATACCAATATACTGGAAGAGACCAAGGTCAGCGTGAAGAGCAAGCGCATGCTGCCGCTGGTCAAGAAGCTGGCCGAGCTGGACGGCGCGGTCATCATAGACGACAAGGGATATCTTGTCGCTTACGGCGCGCAGATCAACAGGATAAAGAAATACAGGGGCCACGGCACGAGGCACAGCGCGGCGCTCGGCATATCGACAGTCCCTGGCACATTGGCGATCATATCGAGCGAAGAGGACGGCGCGGTGAGGATATTCCGCAATGGGGTGACCCTCGTGGAGATCAATCCCTTCACCAAGACGCCGCCCACGCTCAGCGACAAGGTGGCTGACCTCGTCACGTCATCTTCCATCCCGCTGATAGGCAGCGGAGGGCTCGCGGCGCTGGCGCTGGGGGTCAATCCATTCATGGCCGCGATCGTGTTCACGGGTTCCTACATAATGACAAGGACAGGGGCGAAGAGCCTCGGCGATTTCCTCAGGTTCGGGCCGCGCACGCTGAAAGAGGGCAAGCATGAGTGATTTCGACAGGAGGGGAGCTGAGGCGAAAGTGCGTTTCGGGACGCTCTTCGGCCGGGATGTCGTCGTCAAGGAGCGCGAGCCGAAGGCGTACAGGATCGGCGAGCTCGATGCCCCCCTCAGGCAATCGAGGACAAAGGCCGAGGCGAGGGCACTGATCACGGCGGCGAGGCACGGAGCGAGAGTACCACAAGTGCTGCACGCAGGAAAGTCCACGCTGATAATGGAACGGCTTCCTGGAAAGCTGCTGAAGGATGCGAAAGCGAGTCCGGCGGCCTACAAGGCGATCGGCATGACGCTCGCGGCGATACACTCGGCCGGCGTGGCGCATGGGGACTTCACGCCCGCCAATGTGATCATGAGCGATGGGAAACCGGCGGTGATCGACTTCGGCCTGGCAGTCTTCTCAAAGGCGACAGAGGAGATGGCAATCGACCTGCTGCTCATGAAGAGATCGCTCAATGAGCGCGATTTCGGGCGCGTCCTCGAAGGATACAGGAAGTATCCGAAATGGAAGCAGGCCCACAAGAAGATGCTCGAGATCGACACTAGAGGAAGGTACAAGTCAAGGAAGGAAGAGAACGAAGAAGACTAAGGACTCCTTCCGCTTTTCCTAGAATGTGCACACGCCGTTCTGGCAGTAGCCTGAGAACTCGGAGCCAGCGACCACCTTGCCGCCTCTCGTCGGCTCCTCGCCCGGCCTCCCGATGTAAAGCACTTGCTCAGCCTTGCTGCCGTAACGGAACACCGTGATCCCTTTCGTGCCCAGCCTGTAAGCAGACAGGTAGACGTCCTCGATGTCCGAAGGCTTCGCATCGAACGGGAGGTTCACGGTCTTGGACACCGCGTTGTCGACGTGCTTCTGGAACTCCGCCTGCACCCTCACGTGCCATTCCGGCGAGATGTCGAGCGATGTGACGAAAACCTCGCGGACGTCCCGCGGTATCTCAGAGATCTTCTGTATGGAGAGGCCGTGGGCGATCTTCTCCATGAGGCCGCGGCTGTAGAACCCGCGGTCGATCGCGATCCTCTCGAAGGCCCTGTTGGTCTCGAGAAGCTTCGTCTTCTCCATGACCTCCCGGTAGAACGAGACCGCGAACAGCGGCTCTATGCCGCTGCTGCAGCCCGCTATTATCGATATGGTGCCCGTGGGGGCGATGGTGGTGAGCGCGACGTTCCTGAGGTGCTTGTGCTTCCTCCTCTGGGTGCTGTGGACGAAGTTCGGGAACGATCCCCTCTCCTCGGCCAGCTCGATCGACGATTTCAGGGCCCCGTCATTGATGAACCTCATCAGCTTGTTCGCCAGGCACAGCGCTTCGTTGGTATCGTACCTTATTCCAAGGGCGATCAACGCGTCCGCCCAACCCATGACGCCGAGGCCTATCCTGCGGTTCGCCTTCGACACGGCGTCGATCTGCTTCAGTGGATACTTGTTGGCGTCGATGACGTTGTCCAGGAAATGGACCGCTTCCCTGACCGACGTCCTCAGCCTGTCCCAGTCGAAATCGGTACCATCGGCCTTGACGAACCTGGAGAGGTTCAGGCTGCCTAGATTGCATGATTCGTACGGCAGGAGCGGAACCTCGCCGCAGGGGTTGGTCGCCTCGATCAGCCCGACATCGCGGATCGGATTGTCCTTGTTCATGCGGTCGATGAACACTAGACCAGGGTCTCCTGTCTTCCAGGCGTTCTGGACGATTATGTCGAATACCGTGCGCGCGGGCATCGTCCTGACGACTTCGTCGCCGCGCGGGTTCACCAGCTCGTAATCATCGTCGTCCTTGACCGCCTTCATGAACGCGTCGGTCGCCGCGACCGAGATGTTGAAGTTCTGCATCCCTCCGCCCATCTTGCAGTTTATGAATTCGACGATGTCCGGATGGTCGCAGCGGAGTATGCCCATGTTCGCCCCGCGCCTTCGGCCGCCCTGCTTGATCGTGTCGGTCATGGAATCGTAGATGCGCATGAACGAAACCGGACCGGAAGCGACCGACATCGTGGACTTGACCACATCCCCGCGCGGCCTCAGCCTGGAGAACGAGAAGCCTGTCCCTCCGCCCGATTGGTGGATTATCGCCGCGTTCTTCAGCGTGTCGAAGATCCCCTCCAGGGAATCCTCCACGGGAAGGACGAAACACGCTGACAGGTTTCCGAGCCTGGTGCCCGCATTCATCAGCGTCGGAGAGTTGGGCACGAAGTCGAGACTGGACATCATCCTGAAGAACGTCTCCTCGGACTGCTTCGGGCTGCCGCCGTACTGCGAATCGGAGGTCGCGACCACACGCGCGACGCGCCTGAACATCTGCTTCGGGGTCTCTATGATCCTGCCGTTCTCGTCCCGCTGCAGATAGCGCTTGGAGAGGACCTTAGTCGCGTTGAGGTCCAGCTTCAGGTCGTCGTAGACATCGAAAAGCAGCTGCTTCTTCTCTCTGACTTCCGCCCTCTTCTGGCGATAGGTGATGTACACCCGGGCGACATCCTTCTTCTCCTTCAGCAGCACATCGACCACGACGTCCTGGATGTCCTCCACAGTAGGCACCCGGCCGCGGAACTTGCTGTTGAGGACGATCAGCACCGCTTCGGATGCATGCTGAGCCAGCCCTTTGTCCGGCTGCTTCGCTGCGACAGTGGACTTGAGAATCGCATTGGTGATCTTCGACTGGTCGAACGCAACGATTGATCCGTCGCGCTTCCGCACGCTCTTGATCAATGACTTTATCATCGTGATCGGCGAATGATGTGACGGCGCCCAACAGGCCGATGCGTCACGCGCCCCGTTCAGTACTTCTTCCTCGCATCCTCGACGACCTTCTGCAGCATCTTCATGGAGAACCGCACGTCTTTCTCGGTCGTGTACCTTCCGAGGGTGAGGCGCACGGAGCCCGTGAGCTTCTGGCTCCTGACTCCGATCGCCTCGAGTATCCTGCAGTTCGCGCACGTCGTCGTCAGTATGCCGTGCTTCTCCAAGCCCTTGACGATGTCCGCGCCCACGATGCCGTCGAAGCTGAAGTTGATGCTGTTCGGCAGCCTCCTCTTCAGGTGGCCGTTGAACTTCACGAACTTCACGTTGTCCTCGATGTGGTTGATGAACAGGTTGCGCAGCTTGGTCTCGCGCTTGCTCTCCTTCTTCATCTCCTTCGCCGCGAGCTCAGCGGCTGCGGCGAAGCCGACGATGCCAGGGACGTCCTGCGTGCCCGGCCTCCTGCCGTGGTCCTCCAGCTTGCCGTTGAACAGCGGCTCGAGCGTCACGCCGTCCTTGACGTAGAGGGCGCCGACGCCTTTCGGGCCGTAGATGTGATGGGAGTCGATCGTCATCAGGTCGACCTTCATCGCCTTGACGTCGAGCGGGACCATCCCGTACGAGAATGTCGCGTCGGTGTGGACGAGAACGCCTTTCTCCTGGGCTATCCTCGCGATGTCCCCCGCCGGCTGTACCGTGCCGATCTCGCCGTTGGAGTGCTGTATGGAGAGAAGAGTGGTCTTCGGGGTGATCTTCGACCGTACGTCGGCCACGCTGACCAGCCCTTCGATGTCTACTGGCAGGTAGGTGACTGTGAATCCCTTCGTCTCCAGGAACTTGAACGCGTTGAACGCCGCCTCGTGCTCCGATGTCGTTGTCATCAGGTGCTTGCCCGTCCCTGTCCTGGCGTTGGCGACGCCCTTGATCGCGAGGTTCGTGGACTCTGTGGAACCGGAGGTGAATACGATCTCTTCGGAGTGGGCGTTGATGGTCTTCGCTATGGCTGCCCTCGCCTTCTCCACCGCGGCCTTCGCTTCCGCGCCCATTCGATGGAGCGACATCGGATTGCCGAACTCTTCCGAGAAGTATGGCATCATCGCCTTGAGCGCTTCCTTGCGGACCGGTGTGGTCGCCGCGTAGTCGAGGTAGATCGTCTTCATGTTCCGGATTGGTGGAAATGGTTTAAAAAGGGTTCATCCAACCATCATCGATGGCAGCGATCGTATTCGAAGAACTGGTGTTCAGGCTCCTGGTCGCCATATTTCTCGGCGGGCTCATGGGCCTAGAGAGGGAGGCGAGGCGCAGGGACGCTGGATTGAGGACGCTCATCCTCGTCTGCATGGGATCGGCCATGGTCACCATGATCGCGGTCCACACCAGCGTAGACCTGGACGGGGCGAAGTGGATAACATCCAGCATAGTCACCGGAGTCGGGTTCCTCGGCGCGGGCGCCATCATGAGGGACAGGTTCAACATCAAGGGACTGACGACCGCCGCGTCGATCTGGCTCGTGGCCATGATCGGCATGGGGATCGGATACGGCATGGTGATGGAATCCGCCGTCGCCACGATACTGGCGCTCTTCGTGCTCCTGGGGGTCGGAAGGGTGGAGGACCTGCTCTTCCACAAGAGATGGATCTGATCCGGAGGCCTGTCCGCGGATTTGATTATTCTTTCATTTCCTAGAGGCCTCTGTATAGACCTGCTTCATGTAGAGGGCGTCTTTCTCTATGGTGGGGGACTCGGAGATTATCGTGCCGTCGCACCTGAACTCATGCAACGCCTCCGCGAGCGGACGGAAAGACGGGACATCGTGGTCCATCGTGAGATGGTTCCGTTCGCCCTTCGGAGTGAAATTTATCGATGACATATGGCAGTGCAGGGTCCTCAGTCCCTCTTTCCCGACCTTCTTCTCAATCATCTCGAGCAACGCGACGTAATCCGGCTTGCCCTTTATCCTGCCGTTCTCGCGCGCATGTACGTGGGCCCAGTCGACCGTCGGCCTGATAGCGTCATAGCCGAGCTCTTCGGCCAATGAGTAGAGGTCCTCGACCGAGCCGAACGCGGTCGGTTTCCCGGTGGTCTCCGGCGCGAGATGGACATCGAGCCGTTCCTTGCGGATCGCGTCCGCCAGGGATTTGAACTCCTTCCTCATCTGCGTGTAGGCCGAATCATGCGGCATGCCCAGGAAAAAGCCGGGATGGAACACGATCCTGTCCCCTCCGGCGGCGTTGAGCACATGCGCGGTGGTCAGTATCTCCTTCACCGACTTCGCGTGCTTCGGCGGCTCCTTGGATAATAGGTTCAGATAGTATGACGCGTGCGCGCTGAGGCTGATGTTTCCTCTCTTGGCGACGGCTCCGCACTCGGCCGCGACGCTCTCCTTCATCCTGCAGCCATGCACGAACTCGAGCTCGAAGGCGTCCAGGCCCAGCTCGGCGACGCACGCTATGCCCGCCAGCGACGACCTGTCCTCGCACGATATCGGCACTCCCGCAGTTCCGAACCTCATTGGATCACATCGATATGACTAGGGCTGGCGTCTTGTTATAACATTTCCGCCTACAGGGGGCCCACCCTGAACGGGATCCTCTCGAACGCGGAGACATGGATGAGATCAGGCGGCTGGATGAACTCCCTCTCCAGGAGGACGCCGACCGCCTGCATCGCCTCGATGCAGCCGACCATGTTCGCGACCACCCCGAGCACGGCGTCGCACCTCTGCGCCCTCTCCAGCGTTCCGATGACCGCCCCGTCGAGCCTCTTCCCGTTCGACGGGAGATTGAACATCCTCTCGAAGCTGATGCCATGCGGAGTGAAGACTGTGGAGTATCCCTTCGTCCTCTCCGCGGCGCCGAACACATACGGGATGGAAAGGTCCTTGGCCGCGCGGCTGAGCGCCACCCTCCCCAACGCGTTGTCGAGGCCGTCGACGACGACCTCATGGCCGGCGATGAGCTCCGCCGCGTTCCTTTCGGTGAGCTGACTGGATACTGCTGTGACATTGAGGCTGGGGTTTATCGACTTCAGCCTCTTCGCCGCTTCCTTCGCCTTCGATCTCCCCACCAACTTCTTCTGGCTGAACAGCTGCCTGTTGAGATTGGAGATGTCGAATGCGTCCGGATCCACGACGGTGATCCTGCCGATCCCGCTGCGCGTGAGCATCTCGCTCGCGATGCCACCTATGCCTCCGCAACCGACCACTACGGCGCTCGAGCCAGACAGCTCCTCCTGCTCCCACATCGTTATGGCGCCGATGTTCCTGCTGAACATCATAGGATAGATATCGTGTCTCTTCCGTCCGGAAGATCGGGCCTTGGCCATTCGATCACGGTGCTCAGCGTTTCTTCGCTTTCTGCGCCTTCGGAGCCAGCCGCGATGCGGCCCGTCCGGCCGCGAGATACTCCGCTCTCATCTCCGGAGTCAGATCCAGCTGCTCCCCATGCGATTGCTGGCGCGCCTTGGATCGGTAGTAATCCGGAGGGGTCTTCACCTTGCGGTTGTAGGCCTCCGGCTTCTGCTTGAAGACCTTTGCCGAGAATGCAGTCTTTAACCAAGAGCTCATGCTCTTGACGAAACTGCGCGTCATCAGAGTTCACCGACTCTTCTCTTTTGCATCCTGCGCATCTTCTTCCTGCGCTTCTTTACCCATTTCCATCTCATTTTCCCCTTCTTTTTGCGGGCCCGGCATCATTGCTGATGACGTGCATTCCACTTTCGGGGACGCGCACCCATTACATCACCTTGCTTAGTAATTACAATCAAATGCATATTCTTCAATTGACGTATATGCCTGTTGTAAAACATCTTTTTATCCCTTTGCTCAATCCCGAAATGGGCGTAGATATCGGCAAAGCAGATATTACCCCTCGAATTAATGAACTGCAACAACCTACCTTGAATTTCTGAAGCATTCTTCCTCCGCAAAGCGGTAGATTCGAACCTTGAAAGAAGCTCACGTATCCGTATCTTCTTCCGATAGCTATCCGGAAGATCGGAAAGGATTTCGTCGTAGAATCGCCTACAGGAGCTGAAACGCAGGTAGACCTGAGTCTCGGATGGAGTATCTGCCGACCAATACTCGTATCCTGCCGCAGTTAGTAGATGACAGAGTTGGACGTTCAGCCTGTCGTTTTTTATTCCGAACGCACAGATGCCGTTCTTCAATGTGACATGTCCCTCGTCAAGGAAAGCCGCACGCAATATCTCGTTCAGGCATTTGCGTTCAGCCAGCGCCATGGCCATGACTTTATCGGAAAAAACGCATCGGTCGGAGAGGAATGTCTTGATTCCATAATGATTTTTCAGCAATTGCGTCACGGAAGAGGGCAACCCTTTCCTATCACGAGAATACTTGACGAGATACGCACCAAAACCAGACTCATTGACTAATCTCACGAAATCGTCGTTCTCCTCTTTTGTCAGCGTCCCGTATACAAGTAGGCCGCAACACTCGTTACCGTCAAAGAACCCATGTGCGATGATTCCAATGTGAGATGGATCCTCTTTGAATGGGAATCCCGCCTTCCAGACTCCTTTCCTCTTGAACGAAGTCAGACCGATGATCTCACGATTCAGGTCCTGACGTTTGATCTTCATCGCATCCGCATATCGGATTAAATCCTTCAACGTGGGGTGCCTGTCCTCCACCCTCCAACGCTGCAATGTCCTGATTGCAATGCCCGTTGATTCCGATGCGTGCTTGGAGGTATCTATGGAATCCAGAAACGATTCCTTTAGTAAAACGATTGAATTTGGATTCCCCTCCCACCAATTGATATCATTTTCCATTTTACCATTTACTTGGTCGCTATCTTCCTTTAAAACTCTTGCGTCGATTTTATTATATGGACCTGGAACGACGCATGGAGTTGATTCTGAGGGCTCCGACAGATGAGGTCCTCACCAAGGACGCGTTGAAGGAGCTGCTGCAGGCGGAATCGAAGCCGGTGGCGTACAACGGCTTCGAGCCTTCGGGCAAGGTCCACCTGGGAACAGGAGTGATGTGCGCCTACAAGATGAAGGATTTCATAGAGGCGGGCGTCAAGTTCAAGGTATATCTGGCCACTTGGCACGCCTGGATAAATGACAAGCTCGGTGGAGACAGGGAGCTGATCAAGAAGGCGGCATTGCATTTCAAGCATTCATGGATAGCGTTGGGTGTCCCGGAAGACAAAGTGGAATTCATCTGGCCAGACAAGCTCTACGATGACATCGAGTACTGGGACACTGTGGTCAAGGTCGCTAAGGAGATGACAGTAGCCCGCGGCGTCAGGACATTGGAGATCGCAGGAAGGAAGGAATCTGAAGGCATGAAGATATCCTCGCTGCTCTACACCCCGATGCAGGTGGCGGACATATTCCACTTCGGAGTGCACATCCCGCAGCTCGGCATGGATCAGAGGAAGGCGAATGTCGTCGCGATGGAGATCGGCGAGAAGATAGGATTCTGGAAACCCGTGCCAGTGCATCACCACCTTTTGCAAGGGCTGGTGAAACCGGACGTCTGGCCACTGCCGACCGATCCTGCCGCGAAGAAGGAGGCGCTCAGCGCAGTCAAGATGTCCAAATCGAAACCGAACACGGCCATATTCATCTACGATTCGCCGGAAGAGATCAAGGCGAAGGTCTCCAAGGCGTTCTGCCCGGAGAAGGAAGTGGAGAACAATCCGATAGTCGACCTCGCGAAGCACATCATCTTCCGCGAGCACGAATCGCTAACAGTCAAGAGGCCGGACAAGTTCGGAGGCAACCTCGAGCTGCAGTCGTTCGATGAGCTGAAGGCCGCGTTCTCTGGCGGCAAGCTGCATCCGACCGACCTGAAGAACGCCGTCGGCGACAGCCTGGTGGAGATACTCGAGCCGGTGAGGACTTACTTCGCCAAGAACAAGGAAGCGGCAGAGTCGAAGGCGGCCGTGGAGTCCGCGAAGATAACCCGCTGACCGCGAGACAACAGCTAATTTAATCCTCTCTATCCTATTATCAGCAATCACTAAATGGCCGCGGTGGTGTAATGGTAGCACGGAAGGCTGTGGACCTTCGGGCCCGAGTCCGATTCTCGGCTGCGGCCCTCTTATTTCTTTTTCGTACTGTAGGCTTCCTTTAGCCAAGCGAGCAGTTCCTTGTCCATCTCGTTCTTATCCTTGATATCCAATTCGTACATGTACCTGCTCGCCGCTATCTGCGAATATCGTCTGATGCGTTTGCTTGATATCTTGTGGTCCAATCCGAAGTGCAGCCTGAGTCCGTCCTTCATGGCATAAACGGCCGAGAAGGTGAAGGCGGCTGTGACGAAATGGATGCAGCACGGCAATGATTCAACGTAGAACGGACCCGCTGTCTTCTTGATCTTCAGTTTCAGCTCATCGTAAAGCTCTGTCGCTAGTTTCTTCCCTTTCAGGTGCTTTGCGACAGGATAGACCGCGCAAGAGTGCTGTTGTTTTACTTTCTCGAACTTCCTCCCGCATTTGGGGCATTTCCATAATTTAGCCGCTGCCATGCGGAGGAATAGACGAAACCCAAATAAAGTTATGTGGAATCGGCGCCGCCCTAGTCGTCTCAGAACCGGTCGAGCGGAGGCATCGGCTGCGGCTTAGGGAATGCTGTCCCTTTCAGCCCGAACGAGGCCTCCATCGTCCTGGACTTCTCTCCGCTGTAGACATGAGGATCATCCTTCTCGAGGTCGTAGACGAGTATGTAATGGCCCATGCGCCGCTCCACTTCCCACTCATCGAAGGAGCCGCCGCCCAGCGCGTAATGGATCTCCTCGGGCGTCATCACGTCAACGAAGTCGCGCTTCTGCTGTATCCGGCGGGTGATATCCGTGAACATCCTCTCCGCGGATGCCCTCGCTTCCGAAAGGGCAGAATCAGTCTCGCCGGACGCGAGAGCCATGGATACCGGAGCGAGGCGGTTGTCCTTGTTGGAAAGGATGGCGATGTTCTTGTACTTGCAGAGCTCGGAGTGCTGCGCAAGGACGACGGAATAGACCTTGTAGATCACTTCGTCTGTCAAAGCGGGGAAGTCCAGCCCGCTGATGTCCGCGGACACCTGGCTCAGCTTGGCGTGCTCGGCCTTGAAACTGGATTCCAGTCGCGCGACGACTGAAATGTCGAACGAGACGTGCTCGGCCATCCTCTTGATGCAGGCGTCCCTGTTCTTCGGACCGTAGTACCTGTCCACCCTTCCCTGCTTGGCGTTGAAGACCACGTTCACTGGGATGCACAGCCATGAAGGGAGGCGCCGCCAGGCTATGCATTCGCACCATACCCATGGCAGGATCGCTTCCGTTGAGGAATCAAATGTCCATCTGTCCTGGTCAGCCAATCGATCACCGGTCGCTGATGGCGTTTGGCGCCTTAGGATTATAAGACTAATCATGCTGCGGAAGAATGTGCGGAAACGGTCACTGCATCGGCATTACTTGAACACTCCGACGAACTTGGAGACGGTGCAGTTGATCAACTGGCTGTCCTTGAGCCTGGCTGCTTTGGCCTCCTCCATCGCCTCGTCGAAATCCCCGTTGTAATGCCCATAGAACAGCGTGGAGAGGTGCGGATAATCGGTCAACACCTCGGACAATGATCTCTTGCTTCTCTTCATCTTCTTGATTACCCATCCGAGCGCATCGACCCTGAACTCGCCCCTGCTCCAGAACTCTTTCTGGAGGGAGCGGCGCTCCCAGGGACGGATGTCCGCGCGACCCGCGGCGAGGACCACGGCGTACGCCCCACCGTACTCCTGGACCGCACCGCTGAATCCCAACTGCATGAAATCCAGATCGTTCAATAAGCCGTATCTCTTTCCCGTGGCGAAATGCACCAGGTCCGCTGCCTTCCTCAGGTGCCGTTTGTTGTCCCAGAAACGCGAGGGTATGCCGGGATGCTTGACGATGCAGTCGCTCTTGGCGCTCCTCGCGGACTTGACGAACCGCTTGATCGCTCTCTGCGCTTCCCGCTTGCCCATGCGCGCCGGAGACTGGGTCTGCCGCATATAGAGTATGCGATCGCCCCGTATTTATCCTTTTCTGAAAGAGGGTCGCCCAAACGCAGTAGGATTATAATATCTGATACCGGAATGTAGCGCATGGCAAACATCAACGTCGCCTTGCTCGGTGATCCTGAGTTCGCGAAGGAGCTGGGCAAGAAAGGCACCGTCACGGATTTCACCGTCTACAACTACAAGGGCAGCGACGGCAAGGGCGGGGAGATGACGGCGGCGTTCATGGTGCCGACATCCTATCCCGACAAATTGCAGTCGCTCACCCATGTCCTATCCATGGCAGACACCGCCGTCGTGGTGGTGAAAGGGCTGAACAAGGAGCTCGGGGAGTTCATCATCGCCCTGGACCTTCTCGGATTCGAGAAGGGGATCATCATGTTCGACGAATACGTGGAAAAGGACAAGTTCATCAATCTTGTGAAGGGCACGACTCTGGAGTCGTTCATCATCGTGGACAAGGTGCCTGCCGAGGTTTATCCGCGGCTCGCGGCCCACGAGATACCGAAGAGCGATATCGAGTACGTGATGGTGGACGCCGCATTCGATGTGAAGAGCATCGGAACGGTGGTGCTTGGAGTGTCGAGGGGCAATTTTGCGGTCCATGACGAGCTGCAGGCGTACCCTGGAGACAAGAAGACGGGGATACGCTCGATACAGGTCCATGACAAGGATGTGAAGAACGCCGTGCCAGGAGACAGGGTCGGATTCTCGCTCAAGGGAGTGACGGTGGAAGAGGTGGAGCGAGGGCACATGCTTGCCAAGCCAGGAACGCTGCAGGCGTCAGACACGCTGACGGGCCTATTCAAAAAGTCAAATTACTTCTCGGATCCGATAAGCGCGGGCATGAAGATGTTCATCGCCGCCGGCCTGCAGTACAGGCAGGTCGACATCGTGAAGATCGAAGGGGATTCCATAACGCTGAAGGCGGACAGGAAGATCGCGTTCGCCAAAGGAAGCCGCTTCCTCCTTCTGAAACCAGACGGAAAGATGCGCATCGCTGGTGTGGTGACGCCCCAGTAGGCACTACATCTTGTGTTTTTCTTGAACGCACCTACGTCGTAGGGTCATCGCCAAGATAGCAAATATTTAAATATCCTGCTCACATCTATTACTGTACCACTCAGAGGCTAGTCAACAGGTCTTTTTGCAGAGTGCGAAGGCGCGACAATGGTAACAGCAACCAGAACGAGCACCACGAGAGTAACCCGTCCCGAAGGACAAAAAACAGCGGCAGCGGGATCAGGGCAAAAGAAAGGAATATCGATCATAGTGGAGGCCCCGATGAAGGAGCCGGCACATAATGGCAAGAAAGAGCAGTACGAATTCGTCAGATCGATGATGGACGTGAGGACCGCCCTCAGCGAAAAGGGCCGCAGGATGTGGAATGAACTGAAATCGGAGACCGTGCCTCTTGGCAAAGGAGAGACGCTCTTCGGCCCCGGAATGCCTTCGAACAAGGTGTTCTTCGTGGAAAGCGGGTCGGTGGCGCTTGTGAGGGCGCTCGGGCACGAGAGGACCGTAGTTAACATCGTCAAGGCGAACATGCTGCTGGGATACAGAGCGTACTACGCCGGACTCTACAGGCCGGTGACTTACCGTGAGACCGCGGAGGCGTTCGAACGGGATACGATCCTAAGCGAATTCAGTTCCGAGAATTGGCAGAAGATAGTCCAGCATGAGCCTGCCCTTCTCCAGAGGCTGCTCATGGTCATGTCGTGGGAAGTCGGCGACATGATGAAGATGCTCAGCTGGCGCAAGCTGCCGCTGAAGGACAGGGTCCCTACTGCCTTGATATGGGCCGCGAACGGCAGCGGCGATGAAGTGATGATGAGGCAGAGCGACATCTGCAGGGTGTTCGATGTGACAGTCGAAGCGTTCTGCAGGACAGTGAGGAAACTGGAGAAGAAGGGGCTGATCAGGAATAATTCCGGAAGAGTCACAGTCACCCCGGAATTGAGGAGATTGTACGGGAAACTCCTTTTCATGGGTTGAGATAGCGATTATTCAGTGATACTATGATAGCAGAACGAACGACGAATGCTGGCACGATAAGGACCGCCACGGCTAAACGTGATGGGTTCAGGAAAAGCCTACCGAAGGAGGAACAGCTAGCGCAGCTGCGGCAAATGGCTGGCGAATACGATTCCAAGAGGAACGGCCCGAACTGCAACTGGTGCCCGCACTCCAAGACAGTGTGTTTTTACAAAGAGTTGTCACCGGAGACGAGGCCGATCTGGATGGCGATCAGGAATGAGATACGCTACAAGGACGGCAGCGCCCTGTTCCGCCAGGGTACGAATCCGGTGGGAGTGTACATCGTGTGCAAGAGCGGCTCCATCGAGATAATCAGGTGCGACGTGGACGGCAATGAGCTGATGCCGACCAAGCTCAAAGCGGGCGAGATGGGCGGCGACAAGTCATTCTTCGCCGGCGGCAGCTACAAAGAAGACGGCATACTGCGGGGCAAGGAAGCGACGGTCGTCTTCATCGACGGCGGGAAGCTCGACAGGCTCATGCGCCTGGAACCGGACCTCGCGATCTCAATGCTGAGGAGGATGAGCAGGGAGCTCAACTCGGCGGAGAAGAGGGCGATGGTCATGGCGTTCCACGACATATGGCTCAAGGTCGAGAACATACTGGCGATGAATTCCAAGAACCTCAGAGTTACCGAGCAGAGCGGAATCCTCGCCAAGATGATCGGCACATCCGACGCGGTGTTCTCCCGCGAGCTGAAGAAGCTGAAGGCCAGCGGGAAGGTAAAGGTCAAGAAGGGCACCATTACGCTGACGAAGAAATTCATTGACGATTACAACAAGAGGCAGGAGAGCCTCCACAAGAAGAAGAGACTGTGAACAGAGAATATGGGCATTAGGTGAAGATTATGCAGAAGGTCAAGACGCAGATAATCAGGATCGACAAGGACTCCAGCAAGTGGAACGGGCAGGTCCATGAGCTCGAGTGGGCGGCGAAGCTGCTCACTGAGGGCAGGATCGGCGCGTTCCCGACCGAGACGGTGTACGGCCTCGGAGCGCTCGCGACCGACGAGAAGGCAGTGGAGAGGATATACGAGGTCAAGGGCAGAGACAGAAGGAATCCACTCATCGTCCATGTTGCCAGCATCAATGATGCCATCAAGCTCACGACGGAATTCAACGACACGGCGATGACGCTGGCGAACACGTTCTGGCCCGGGCCGCTCACGATGGTGCTGCCGAAGAACGCCTGCATCCCGAGCGTCACCACATCCGGCCTCGACACCGTCGGGATCAGGATGCCGGACAACGCGATCGCCCTCGAGCTCATCAGGCTCGCCGGGCCGATCGCGGCGCCGTCCGCTAACGAGTCCAGCCTCCCGAGCGGGACGACTGCCCGGGACGTCAAGAAGGACCTGAACGGGAAGATCGACTTCATCATCGACGGCGGACCGAGCGGCATCGGAGTAGAATCGACGATAATAGACCTCACGACCGACGTACCGACGATACTGCGGAAAGGCGGCCTCCCCATAGAGGAGATACGGGAAGCGCTCGAGATGACCGGCAGCGTCAGGATAGATCCCTCGATCGCCGGAGGGAAGGCAAGCGAAACGCCGAAAGCGCCGGGGATGATGTTCAAGCACTACTCGCCGAAGTACGCGACTGTGATCGCGTTCGCGCACAACGGATCGAGGCTGCAGACGCTCCACATGATGGACCAGAAAGGAGAGGAGCTGAAGGCGGAAGGCAAGAAGGTGGTGTTCATATTCTCGGGACAGATCCTGCCGAGGATGCGCGACAGGATGATGAAGTTCGGAGAGGTCTGCGCTTTCTCGGACGCCTGGCAGCTCGGCAGGCACCTCTTCAGGAAGTACCGGGAATTCGACGAGAAAAGGACGTTCATACTCGTCGAAGAGGCCGAGGACTACGGCATCGGATGCGCGGTGAACGACAGGATACGCATCTCCGCGAACGGCAACATCGTCAAGCCTACGACTTATCCTATACGCTAGGCGATCCGCAGGCGTTACAATTTTCAAAAAAACCGTGTTTTTTCTCACGCATCCAGCGGCCGCCCCGAACGCGGGCGTTCGGACGATTCCTGTTCTTCCGACGTCTCCACCGACGTTGGAAAATATGCAATAATATTTCCGTTTCTCCACCGACCTGCGGTACGTTGGCTGACGAGTTCACTTCCGTCAGCAACTGGACACGAAAACGCCATCCGCTCACGTCGGAGAATCAAAGCGAAGGATAACGTATTTAAAGGTTAAGAAAAAAGTTCGACACGAGGCGATTGTAGATGGAAAGTCTGATCAAATCAGTTACTGGAAGCAGCGAGAGCGAGAGCAATCTCGGTCCCGTTGAGAGAATCAAGATCGCAGTCGTGGGCTGCGGTGGTGGTGGAAACAACACCCTCCAGAGACTCCTGAAGTACGGAGTGAAGGGCGCTGAGCTAGTTGCCGTCAATACGGACAATCAGCACCTTGCGACGCTGGACGAGAGGATACAGAAGATCCTCGTCGGAAAGTCGATTACTCGTGGATTGGGTGCGGGTGGTTATGTCGACGTCGGCAGGAAGGCCGCTGAGATCGACAAGCCGCTGATCGAGAGGGCACTCAAGGACGCACAGCTCGTATTCCTTTGCGCAGGTATGGGTGGTGGTACCGGTACAGGTACCGCGCCCGTCGTGGCAGAAGTCGCGAAGCAGCAGGGCGCCATCGTGGTGGCCATGGTCACTTACCCCTTCGCTCTCGAGAAGGCGAGGAGAGGCAAGGCCGATGAAGGCATCCAGCAGCTCAGAAAGCATGCGGACAGCGTCATCATAGTCGACAACAACAGGCTCGTACAGCTCGTGCCGAACCTCCCGATGAACGAGGCGTTCGGTGTGGCAGACGAGATCCTGGCGCGCGCGATCGGCGGTCTCGTATGGACCATCACTCAGCCGTCGCTCATCAACATCGACTTCGCTGATGTTCGTGCCATCATGTCCGCCGGAGACGTCGGCTTCATAGCCGTCGGTGAAGGCAGGGGCACCAACAAGGTGCAGGCCGCCGCTGAGGGCGTGCTCAAGAACAGGCTGCTCGATGTGGACTTCGAAGGCGCGAAGGGCGCGCTCATCCACATATCCGGTGGCAACGACCTGACACTCGGAGACGCGATCAAGGCCGGAGAGATCATCACCGACCGCATGGATCAGGCCGCGAGCGTCAAGTGGGGCGCCAGGCTCATTCCGGGCTACGATGGCAAGATCGAGATCGTCGCTATCGTGACCGGTGTGAAGGGCGCATCAGTCGTCG
>Ga0315274_10000416_pt1 | contig 67028 bp, 52 predicted proteins | sample YL17G02_20_MG_FD_203700 | JGI IMG/M metagenome (GOLD analysis project Ga0315274, IMG submission 203700) | Sediment microbial communities from Yellowstone Lake, YNP, Wyoming, USA - YL17G02_20 | ecosystem: Environmental > Aquatic > Freshwater > Lake > Sediment | place: USA: Wyoming | collected...
CGGTCTCATTACCGATGGATATGGCTGGTATCGCGATCACGATGGTTTCTGTCATGTCTGAACGACGAATGAACCGGCTCAATAACCCAGCGTTGAACGTTGGGCTTCCCGCATTCTTAACAAAAGGTGCGGGGATGTTCTCTGGGCTGATGCTGAGTCAATACACGGCTGATATGCTCATCGTTGAACAACGGATTCTCTCAGCTCCTGCGTGTATCCAATCGATTCCTGCTGCCGCTGATCAAGAAGATTTCGTCTCCATGGGGATGAATACGGCGATTAAGAATTTTCAGATACTTGACAACGCATATGGTATTCTTGGTATTGAATTCATGGCTGCTGCACAAGCACTTGACTTCCGAGACTACAAATTCGGTAAAGGAGTCGCCAAGGCAAAAGATGTCATCAGAAAATATGTGAAGTTCTTAGATGAAGACCGACCTCTGTACCCAGATCATACGAGAATGAAAGAACTCGTAAAATCCTGTGAAATACTGCATGATGTCGAGAAAGTCGTAGGGAGCTTGGACTAAAGGAGCAGGGCTTCTCTTTTCCATACGTTTCTTTATTTCTTTATCATCGGAATACGAATATCTGTTTTCTTAACAAGATTAATTGCTTCTTTGTACCCTGCATCCGCATGTCGTGCGACACCCATCCCAGGGTCAGTGGTAAAAACTCGTTTGATACGTTCATCAGTTTCTTTTGTTCCATCACACACAACAACCATGCCAGCGTGCGTGGACAGACCGATGCCGACGCCGCCACCATTATGGATATGGACGCTATCCGCTCCAGCTGCACAGTTCAAGAGTGCGTTGAGGAGTGGCCAGTCTGCAATCGCGTCGCTTTTATCTCGCATTCCTTCCGTTTCTCGGTAGGGCGATGCAACACTCCCACTGTCAAGGTGATCTCGCGTGATTGCTACTGGACCGATTTCACTATCTCGTACCATTTTATTGATAGCAAGTGCAAATTGTGCTCGCTCTCCATATCCAAGCCAGCAGACACGAGCAGGCAGACCTTCCCATGGGAGGTGCTTCTCTGCAAGTTTAATCCAGTTCGTCAAGACCTTATCTTGCGGGAACATCTTCATGGCGGTTTTATCTGTTTTTAAAATGTCATCTGGGTTCCCGGTTAGCGCAAGCCAGCGGAATGGTCCCCGGCCAACACAGAACATAGGTCTAATGTATGCAGGGACAAATCCCGGGTATTCAAACGCATTCTTCAATCCCGCTTTTAAGGCCTGGCCTCTCAGGTTATTCCCATAATCAAACACAACTGATCCTTTTTTCTGAAAATCAAGTAACGCTTTACAATGCTGTTTCATGCTCTCCATGGATTGCTGGATATATTTCTTTGGATTCTGTTTCCGTAACGTGAATGCTTCTTTCAGAGAACTTCCATAGTACTCAGTAGGGACATACCCGTTTAGTTCATCGTGAGCAGACGTCTGATCGGTGACGACGTCTGGTTTGAATCCGTCTTTTACAAGCTTTGGCAGGATATCAGCGCAGTTGCCTAGAACACCAACTGAGAGAGGTGTTTCTTCGTCCTTCGCTATGGTTGCAAGTTCGACTGCTTCGTCGATATCCTTGACTTTTTGATTACAGAACCCTGCTTTGATACGTCGATCGATACGTTTCTCATCGCACTCAACAGCAAGACAGACACCATGATTCATTGTAACCGCAAGTGGTTGTGCGCCACCCATGCCGCCAAGACCACCCGTAAGAACAATTTTTCCTTTTAGGTTATTCTTGAAATGTTTCTGTGCGCAGGCAGCAAATGTCTCATAGGTTCCTTGGATAATCCCTTGGGTTCCAATGTAACACCAGGATCCTGCAGTCATCTGGCCGTACATGGTTAATCCAAGTTGTTCGAGTTCTCTAAACTGTTCCCAGGTACTCCACTGGGGTACAAGATTTGAGTTTGCAATAAGTACTCGTGGTGCGGTCGTCCATGTCGTAAAGATTGCAACCGGTTTTCCTGATTGGATCATCAGGGTTTCATCGTGCCTTAGTGTTTTAAGTGAGTCAACAATCGCATCGTAACACTTCCAGTTCCGCGCTGCTTTTCCTGTGCCGCCGTAGATAATAAGTTCCTCTGGTATCTCTGCGTTCTCAAGGTTATTTTCCAGCATTCGTAAGATTGCTTCTTGTTTCCATCCTTTACAGCGAAGTGTCTTGCCTCGTTGAGCCTTCACATGTCGTCCCATAGTCTCATGTCTGCAAAAAGAATACGATATACTAAAACTTTAGTACAGGTAGAATAAAAGGGAAGGACGGCTGGCCTCACTAGGAGGGGATGGGATGCACTCTAACAAAATAACAACTACCAGCCCAATTCCTTCCATTTAATAAATAGTAATAACCCCTATATATGCTTTTCTGTTATATAAAGGAAATACTGACAACGTTACTACCTCTCAGGATAATTCTCCCGAGTCGGCGCTTGGTTTCATCCTTAGTTTCTTCGACCTCATCGAGCACCAGGTTCATATATTCGTCATACCCTAAAAGCTTGCCTTCGATGTGTCTTCCATCCTTTAAGAGAAGTAGTAATTTTTGGTTCACTGCTTTTTCTAGGACATCTAATGGTAAGGACATGGCAGAAGGTAAGGAGAACACCCTTTTTAAAACTATTCCTTAACCCTTGGAGAAAAAAAGTAAGATTACAGTGGATAGCCACCGATTTTAAGACTGGGGTCCCCAAGCAATGCCCAGGACTGCATGACCTTCGTATCAATCCATGAGTCGCCCCAGGCAGATGAATTCCAATCCACTGGATAGGTTTGCGTATACCACGTAATTGCTGCAGCCCACGTATCACCGAGTACCGTCACATGATCTTGACCGTAAGCATGGAAAAACGCGCCTTCAAGTTCATTGATACCACCCTTAAAAGATGTTTTATCTTCTTTTGTGTAACCAAGCGCTGTACATCCAAGAGCTGCGATCGCACCACCTGTTGGTTCCCTGAGTATGCGTTCACTCCAGCATTCCGGGATGCCTTCTTGTTTCCATCGGGCAGAGGCGTTAAACACACGTCTCAAACAAACGTCAAACTGACTATTATGACAACCGCTGACAACACAGACTGGCAGTTTGTCTTTGTTTCGAAAACGCCACATATCATTGCTGTTTGGTCCTTGAATGAAATTTGTGCCATTTGGTGCATTATTCCCCCATTGTTTTGGGCTGCCATGGCCGACAAGGTACACAAATCCCCATCCATTCCGGAATTCTCTAATCACGTCTTTTTTGTTTGAGAACGATCCATCAGAGGTATATAATCGGGTTGATGTAAACCCACTCATATTTTCAATGGCATGATCACCGTAATATTGACCTTCATATCCTGTCCAATTTGCATTTTGAGACTCTGGGTAGGTATCCCCCGCAGCGACAAGCATGGTGGTGAACCATGGTTGGTTGAACACGGTCGTCTCGTACGTGATGATCTTTTGAACCATGATTTTTAATTCCCTTTCACTGCGATAGGGGAGGCGACCAACCGCAACATCAGGAATCAGATCAATATTTGTGTCTTGGGCGTTTTGTCCCCCGTACCATTCCCCGTACATTCCATCATTATCGCTGTCCCAGCTGGAAAAATTTCCGCCTGCATCATAAATATCAGCGAAATACAAATCGCTAAGGTACTCAACATCCCAATCATCAACCATGCTGACGTATCTTACTGGGCAATACCAGATCGGTTGAAATTGGCTGCTTCTTCCTCCAACAAGAAGGACATACCGAACTCCCCATTCTTCCATTGCAGATTTTATAAAATATTTTACTTTCTCCGCATTATCACGACCATGCCAGTACATCTGGTGATAGATTTCGTCAAGGGTGACAAGTTTTGTGCTCAGACCCATTGCGTTTTTATGGACGACAAGTGGTTGTACTGCGTTTTTAAAAATTGAAGGAGTGATAATAAGAAGTTTATATACGTCAACATTCATCCGACTCGGATCTTTAACAAAGAGAGATGCTTGCGTGCTGCTCGGTGTTTCCGCTGTCATCGGCCCAAAAGCAAGTCCAAAGAAAAGAAAGACAATGGCAGCCATTATTGATTTTTTAGATACTGTTGTTTTCATTTATATCCCCTTTTATAAATATATTGAAGGCTTAATAAATGTTTACTTTAAAGAACTATACATTTATGATGGAGAGTACCCACCGATCTTCAGACTTGGGTCTCCTAAGAGTGCCCATTGTTGTACGGTCTTTGCGTCAATAGCGGAATCTTTTGCCGCGGAGGTCTGCCAGTTAATTGGATAGTGATTCAAATAATCGGTAATCGTGTTTCCCCATACTCGTCCAAGAATCGTGGTACCATTCACTCCATATTCATGGAAGAATGTCGGCTCAAGGTAATCCCCTGCACCACTGAAGGATAGTTTATCCTCTTTCGTCATTCCAAGTCCCGTACAGCCAATGGTTGCAATGGAACCTCCACTGCTCATTCGGGTAAGTTTCCATCCCCAGCATTCTGGAATCCATGTGTATTTCCAAAAAGAGCCAAACGGTACGGCTTTAATGGAGAAATATCGTAAACCTTCCTCACGTAATCCTTTGATGATATTCTGGGGTGTGACATCAAAATCCATGTTGTGACAGCCGCCGACTACGCAAATGGGGAACATCTGTTTATTTCTAAGAAGATCCATGTTAATCGTATTGAGACCGTTGATCCAGGAGTTTGCGTCATTCGATGGATGGGTACTCCAAGAGAAGGCATTCGCATGGCCATCAAGATAAAAGAACCCGCATCCTTTGCTGACCGCGCGGATCATATCTTTCGGCCCGGTAAATGTTCCATCGGAGGTCCAGAGTTTCGTTGGTTCAAATCCAGACATGTTCTCTAATACATGGAGTGTGTTCTCTTCACCTTCATAGGCTGTCCAGTTCGGGTTCTCAGAAGCAGGATACGTATCTCCACCAGCGACAACTATCCGATGGAACCACTCCTGTCCATACGTTGTTGTTTCATAGCGGATAATCTTACGGACCATGTCCTTTACTTCTGCTATATTGCGACACGCAAGCCGTCCAACATACACATCAGGGTACAAATCGATATCTGGATCTTTTGCGGTATCACCGTACCATTCGCCATAAATTCCGTTATTACTAGTATCCCAACTTGAGAAGTCCCCGTTCTTATCGTAGAGATCAGCATAGTAAAGCTCGGAAATAAAACATGGTTCATTCCAGAATGTGTTATTATCTGCGTTATAAACGTACCGGACAGGGATGGTCTGAAAATCTCCCACGAGCATGACATAGTTGATCCCCCATTCTTCTTTCGCGGTTTTGATGAAATATTTTATTTTTTCAGGTTCATCTCGTCCCGGCCAGAACATTTGATGATACACTTCATCAAGGGTGACGAGGCGTGTTCGAATTCCAACGTTGTTCTTATGGGTGATAAGCGGTTGTAATGCGTTGACAAATTTTTGTGGAGCAATAATCAGTAGATCATAGACTGAGGGGCCTGTGTTTTCAGCCAAATAAACATTTTTTTTACTCATTATATTGTCCTGAGTTAGAGACATTTGTGCGGTGATTGATGGACCGAAAATGAACCCAAATCCGACCACTAGGATGACAAGCAATTTCGTACCTACTATGTTATAGAGTTTCTTCATAGATTTCTTCCCTATATATAGTATATATTGTACTTAATAAAGGTTTAGCCTTGGAGAATAAAAAACAGAAGGGATATCTTACGAGGATGTTATTGCTTTTCCATGTCCTATAATATGTAGCTTCTTTGCATTGAGATTCATAAGCAGGAATGTATCATCGGAGGTGTACACTAAAGGCTTTTCTGATTCCAATGTAATTGAACCATTGTGTACATTGGTAACGTTGACGGGAACGGTCTGCATTCCAACGGTGACATGAAAGAGGCCTTCTTTGATGCGTTCGGTATAAAATCGGTTGTGTGTAAATGAAAGAGAGATGGTTGTTGTAAGAGTTGCGCTCGTTGCTGGACAAAGGAGTGAGCCTCGTTTCATTTCTTCAGCAGTAGCTCCTTTAATGGCAAGGCCGACCCGGGATCCTGCTTCTGCTTCCTCAACTTCTTTATCTTGTATTTGAATCGAACGTACAACAACTTCTTTATTTGCGGATAGCAGGAGAAGGCTGTCGTGTTTCCGTAGGATGCCTTTTTTGACAAATCCTAGGACGACCTCACCTACTCCTTTCACGCTAAATGAATGGTCAACGGTCACCATTGGACGGGCGGTAGGTTTTCGTTGGGGGAGTAATTTCATTTAAAAAGCCTAGGATGCTTGAGCAGTCCCGTTCTTTGATAAGAAATGATGCAAGCGAGGTACCTTTTATAAGGGCTTTTATTGGGTTTAGATCTGTGTATGGGAGAACGATCACGATACCTTGAGAAATGCCAAACGAGTCAAGCATCAGAATTGTCTCACCTACTTCAGGAGTCATTTTCTGAACTGACAGGAGCGCGACATCAATACTTGACATAATTTGACTTTTTGCTGCTAATTTATCCACCACTGCAGAAAGAAACGTGAAAATATATTCCTCGGTCTTTCTATTGAACATCGCAATATCGCTTTCTGTTCCTTTTTTCCCTAACTCCCGACCGAGCTCCTCATCATGGAAGATGCCAACCGCAAGATTTTTCATAAACCGGGTGTATTCATGAGACTATCATAAACTTAACTCTTCTGAACAAGAGCTAAATTCTATTGAAAAATCATTAAGACGTATACGGTCAATTTTTCTATGAGGATAAACGTATTTATAGGGGCTGTTGCATGATTTGCCCGAATGAAATCGACCTGCAATTATCCATGTTACCGCACACACAAAGAACCATCTCCTCTCATGAGAAAAAAGAGAGAGACTATCAAACTCGTTTTTTTTGATATGGATGGCGTTCTCCTTGATACAGTGAGTTCCTGGCGATACATTCATGAACACTTTGGGACAACCAATGAACGTTCTATCATGCCGTATCTCCGGGGAGATATCGATTATTTGGAGTTCATGAGAAGGGATGTCTCTCTTTGGAAAAAGAATGGAAAATCAGCGAAGAAGGACACCATTCAGGAAATATTGTATACGATCCCTTTTATCAAAGGTGTAGAAGAATGTATTTCATTTCTGAAGGAACGCCACATTCACACCGCAATTGTAAGTGCTGGTCTTGATATTTTAGCAGAAAAGGTTGCTCATGACATCGGGATTGATTATACGTATGCAAATCAAGTTAAGGTTGGTACAGATGGACGATTGACTGGCGAAGGTGTCCTTCATGTTGAACTCATGCATAAGGATAAAAACGTCAAAGCTCTTGCAAAGAAACTTCATCTTCCATTGGAAGCATGTGCAGCGGTTGGGAATTCATGCTTTGACATTCCCATGCTTGAGACCTGCGGACTTGGAATTGCATTTAATCCAGAGGATACCTGTGTGGTAAAGTGTGCTGATGTCGTCATTGAAGGGAAAGATTTGAGCAGGTTAATCCCTACCCTCAAATTATATGTCTAACTATTTATTCAGCAACAAAGCTACTTGTCCACGCAGGTCGGTCTGGTTGTTGTCCGTTCTCCAACTGTTGTTTCCATTGCTCATCCGTCAAACGATTAGACATTGGTTGTTTGAATTCATAGTAGCTGAACACCGGACCTGCGCCTGCAACGATGCTACCATCAGGGCATTTATATGCAACGACAATCAGATCAACGTAACCAACACCTTCTTCAAGCACCTGCAGAGTATTCGTATCGGTATGAACGTCAGCGATAATGGTGGTTTCTTTTCCTTGGTTGTTCACACCGGTGACAATGCTGGCGAGTTGCTCACCAAAGTTTCGAATAAACGTATAATCGTCATCAGTCAGTTCTTTTCCCTCGAGTTCATCCTGTGAAATATTGAGTAATCGTTCGAGTACCACTTCTAAGTTGTATAGACGATTTGTTTCTGTTTGATTCAAGACGTTAAGATCGGTGAGTCCTGTTCTTGTCATCTTTGTCAGTGCAAGTATTCGCGCATAAAACTCAGGGACTGGTTCGACATAACCAACAACAGGTTTCTCCTCAGGCGGAATGGATGTAATTCTTGGGGTGTAGCTCTGTTTTGCATACAGGATCGTATCATGTCTCAATTCCGTCCATGATGCAAGCGTTGTTTGGAGTTCTTTATCCGCCCATGCGTTGGATTGCATGAAGGATGGATACTTAGTATCAAACTTACTGAGGAGCGGCTTCAGAGTGTACAGCCAGCTCCAGTACAAATTACGATTCCATTCTGTCACATTCAACGAAGAAAAGTGTGCAGAGAGATTTTCTATCTGCCTTTCATAGAACTCATATTGTGTATCACCCTCGGCATTGAGGAGTTCTCGTGCTCTAGTTGAACCAAGGAGTGTCATGATGTCAAGCCCTCGCGGCATGATTCGTTGTCCCATTCCATAGGTAAATGGTGTTCCATCGCCTGTGTATTGGCCAGTAGTTGGGAAAACTAAATTTTGAAACATATAGGAATCTGGAATGAATCGCTGACCCATCATTCGCATACCCTTTGTTTTCTCGAGCACCTCATAGAGTTGATCTCTCGTGAATGGCGGTTGAATTCCAACGTTCCCTGTCCCCCCATAGATTTGTGGGCTTCGAAGTTGTGCTAATGTTCCCAAGAGGTCTAGCATTTTTGTTTCATTTGTAAATTCTGTGGTGTTGAACTGTGATCCGAATACGGTTTTGATGCTAGTGAGATACTCAAACGGGATGAGATCATCAGCGGTTCCAACAAAGAATGTGGTAACAACATAAACTCTCTGCCAGAGTTTTTCAAGTGGCTCATCGTTTATTGTGAGAGAAGATAAGGCAGTTGAGATAAGGCATGCTTGGATAGTCGCGATTTTTGCATCCATTTCATTTATAATATCACTTCCACGTAGTAAGAACGCGATTCGTCCATACCACATCATCGCTTTGAAGTATCGTTTGAGTTTTTCTGATTGGGTGTAATGTCCACGCGGTTTGTATTGAGAGTAATCCTCTTTGTAATGGACGATCGAGCTATCCTGAAACCCCTCATGTGCTTCAATGAAGGAGAGTTCTTCGGTAACATTGTCGCTGATGTAGCTAGGAATCGAGAAGGAAACGGTTTTGATGGTCTCTGAATTGTTATATTCATCTGATGGTATCTGCAGCAGAGAGAGAGCGACGCTAAAGAAGCCGACGTTTCGTCTGGCTGCTTCTTTCAAATCAGGTTCTGTGAATGTGTTGTAGTCTTGTATTGATTTATCGAATAATGCTTTGCTAAGGTCAAGAATATTGTCGAAAAATTCCCGCTCTTCGATTCCTTTCAATGTTTGATCAAACAGAATATGATAGAGATGCAGGAGTGTATCAGAGGTAACGAAAATAGGGATGTCATGATTTTTTAGATAAATGTATACTCCAGTCGAATCATTCTCTGCGCCAAAATCTCTGACAAAAAATCCGTTGTTTTTCAGCAGTTCCTTCTGTTGATTCGTAAGAGTGAATACATCATCAACAGTATTAAAATTTACGATTGTTGAGAGGTCTAACGGAAGACTGTATTGTGGCGTATGCGTATTGATTGTTATTTCTTCAGAGGAGTAATACAATGCCATCATAGATTTTGGGTTATCTGAATGTATGTTGTTCACAGAAGGGATAATAATGATATTACTACCGGGTCCTGGTTGCTGAACGCATCCGCTAAAACTCGTAGCAAGAAAGAGGCTTACAATTACTATTCCAATAAATTTTTTTATGGTGTTCATTTCGTATCATCCTCGACTACTCAATATCGATAATTGTATATATATTTGTGGAAGATGTTTGGGAAAAACCAAATGACGATACCTTTTAATCTCTCTTGTTCTATGTCACAAATAAGATTCCTATGGTTCTTGATAATCTTGGAGATTCGCTGAAGCGAACAATTAAAAAAATCGCAAACGCGGTCCATGTCGATGCACAGCTTGTAAAAGAAGTCGTACGAGACATCCAACGAGCATTGTTACAATCAGACGTCAACGTCAAACTTGTTCTTGAGCTCTCCAAAAAAATAGAGCAGCGTGCGCTTGAGGAGAAACCACCTTCAGGGATGACGAACCGGGAGCATGTTATTCATATTGTCTACGATGAGCTGGTTCGGATTGTAGGAGCGTCCCGGGAGCTTGCGATTCGGAAGCAGGTTATCATGATGGTTGGGTTGTACGGTCAGGGGAAATGTGTTCACGGAGACAGCATGATTGCTCTTGGATCCGGCGACATTGTTACCGCTGAACAGTTATACGAGCACTATGCAGCAATCCGTAAGGGGGAACAGACTGAAGATGGGACTATCATCGATGTGTCGAATGACGATCTCGTTGTTCCATCGTTTAATCCTTCTGTTTTTACCATGGAGCCAAAAAAAGTGACTCATCTGTGGAGGCTCAACGGGAAAAGCTTGTTGGAAATTTCTCTGGATGCAGGAAACGACTGTTCAGTAAAAGTCACTCCGGAACACCCATTTTTTGTCCTGAGAAACGGAAAATTCCTTCAGCTACGCGCCGATGAACTCCAACCACAAGATTATATCGCGGTTCCTCGAGAGTACCATGTTGTGAAGGATAAACAGTATGATCTGCTCACTGATTTAAGACAGCTTGATCTTGATGTATTCCTTCCAGCTGCTGTTGCAAAATCCTATATGACTACACATTTTCCTTCAATGAAAACAGCACTTGCGCAACTCAATACGAAGAGAAACTATTGCAAATTTACCTCATATGTAAAGAAAGGAAGAATCCCTCTTCGGTATCTCGATGATACTACTTGTCCAAGGGATTCACTCAGGATTAAACACTATCCGGCGCGAAAAAGCATCAGGTTTCCACGGTTTTTAACCCCTGATCTAGCTGAGTTCGTAGGGTATTGTATCGGAGATGGACACCTCACTAGAGGGTATCTTGAGATCACTTCTGCTGATAAGGAAATCATTGAGCGGATCAACCACCTTGGGAAAGATCTTTTTAATCTTACTGCCGGGATTGGGAAGGATAAGAGATCCAACGCGTATAGAATTGTCTTTTCATCAACAACTCTTTCGATGATATTCACCCGTGTTTTTGGGTTTCCGCAAGGGCGAAAGAGTGCGATCATCAAGATTCCGCCCTGTATTTTAAAAGCGTCAAATAACGTCCTGTCTCGATTTTTACGTGCTTATTTTGATTGTGACGGATCGGTGTGTAGAAATTACAGACTCGTTGAACTCACTTCGAAGAGTGAAACGATTGTAAAACAAGTGAATTTGTTGTTGCGGAGATTCGGTATCTTTTCCGGTGTTTCTGTAAAGAAAATCCATGCTCAGCGATATTGGAAACTAATGATCGAAGCGCGATACACTGAATCATTTGCTGAGGCGATCGGCTCACTTATCAAGAGGAAACAAGCACGACTAGCTGCGTTTTCAAGAACGGGTTCCTTTCAAGGGTGTGGCAAACATGATATGATACCTCTTGGGTGTGTCTTGCAGAATCTTCGAGATGCTCAGGGGATGTCCCGTGCAAATTTACAGACTGCCGTAAGGAGTTATGGCATCTACGAAAAACAGGGCAGAATCTCCAGAGAAGCGCTCACGAAACTGTGTGCATTTTATTTAGCAGAACACAAAGGGGACCTACTGGACATCCTTCATCTCGTGAAAAATAAACAAAACCTGTTTGACCGTTACCCCTGCGGGAAAGTCAATGCGGTTCTCTATTACTTTACCTCACAAAACATACTGGAAAAAACGCATGATCATCTCTTAATAACAGGGAAAGGCGAGGACTTCATTACGAACGCAGACAACTACAATGCAGAGCAAACTCTCCAGTTCCTCCAGCATCTTGCCTCTTCTGACGCCTGCTGGATTCAACTCAGACAGATACAACCTACAGAATGCCCAAGATATGTCTATGATTTCACTGTAGAAGATAACCATAGCTTTATTGCTAATGGTATCGTCGTCCATAACACAACCAGCTGTGGAAAACTGGCTACATATTTTAAGAGAAAAGGGCTCCGTCCTGCGTTGATCGCTGGTGACGTTCACCGACCAGCAGCCTACGAGCAATTAAAGCAGATATCTGAGCAAGTCGAGGTGCTGTTCTATGGGGATAAAAACGAGAAAAATGCGGTGAATGTCATCAAGGAAGGTCTTAATAAATTCAAGCGGACCGCTGATGTGATTATTGTTGATACATCAGGACGTCATAAACTAGAGGCTGATTTGATTTCTGAGATGAAGAATATTTTTAAGGCGATTAAACCAGATGAGAAGCTTCTGGTGATGGATGCAGCGATGGGTCAGCAGGCTGGTCCACAGGCTAGAGCCTTCAATGATGCAATCGGTATCACCGGTATTGTTCTGACGAAGCTTGATGGGACGGCCAAAGGTGGTGGTGCGTTGAGTGCTGCTGCTGAGGTTGGTGCGCCGATCGTGTTTGTGGGAACTGGTGAGCATTCCGCTGATTTTGAGAAGTTTGATCCGTCAGGTTTCATCTCACGACTCTTAGGTATGGGTGATATTAAATCCTTGCTGGAGCGGGCTGAAGAAAGCCTAAAAGGAAAGGATGCGGAGAAAACCGCGCGAAAACTTATGTCTGGCAAGTTCAATCTGAATGACATGTATGAACAGATGAATATGATCTCTGGGATGGGTCCGTTGTCGAAGATCGCAGAGATGCTTCCTGGTGGTATGTCTGGGAAATTGAAAAATGTAGATATGGATGAGACGCAGAATAAGCTAAAGAAATTCCGGATTATTATGGATTCAATGACAAATGAGGAGCGGGAAAACCCGGAGCTTATCCAGGCATCGCGGATAAAACGGATCGCGAGGGGTGCTGGTGCGGAGAATAAGGACGTCAAAGAGGTGCTGAAATATTATAATATGACCAAGCGGATGATGAAAGGTTTTTCCAGCGATCGGAAGATGCGGCGAAATCTGATGCGACAACTTGATTTTGGGAAATGATTGTTTTGGAAGTATGTTGTTTAAGAATTATGATGATCTGGTCTTGAATGGTCAAACACCGGTGCTTCAGCAGAAACGAAAGGACGTCCTTGATATGTTGACTGCTGCAGTTGACGCAGTACAACCCTCTCGTGTTGTAAAAGATGTCTTTTGCGGCACGCAGCTGGTATTTGCGTCGGAAGCCATTGATCTTTCCTCTTTTGATCATCTGTATGTTGTGGGTTTTGGGAAGGCAAGCGTGGGGATGGCACAAGCAGTCTGTGATGCGGTGACTGTAACAAAAGGTGTTGTAATAACAAATGATCCATCTGCAATAATTACAAGTCATTCAATAGAGGTTATTACAGGGGGGCATCCTCTTCCAAATGAAGGCAGTATCCGTGGTGCGGAAAAAATCCTTGATCTCTTATGCCAGTGTAGTGAGAACGATTGCGTGATCGTCCTAATATCTGGTGGTGGATCTGCATTGTTCTGTAAGCCTCGTGTTCCACTCAATGATCTACAAAAAACGATCGATCTGCTGTTACGGTCCGGTGCAAGTATTGATGAAATGAATACGGTTCGGAAACATCTTTCCTTAGTAAAAGGTGGACAGCTTTCCCAACATACAAAAGCAGTGATCATCTCTTTTATTCTCTCAGATATTGTGCATGATCCGATCTCGTCGATTGCGTCCGGTCCGACGTCTCCTGATCCGACTACATTTTCTGATGCAAGAGAAATTCTTAAACGATATGAACTTTGGACGAATATTCCAGCAACGGTAAGAACAGTCATAATGGAAGGTATCGCTGGGCGTATTTCTGAGACTCTTAAAGAAAATGATCCCGTGTTTGAGACTGTATTTAATTTTATTATAGCAAATAATGAACGTGCATGTCAAGGTGCTATGGAGAAAGCAAAAGAACTTGGATATGACGCAAAACTGATGACGACGTCAATCACTGGTGAAGCACGGGTTATTGGCAAATATTTAATAAACAGAGTAAAAAAGAGTCTCTGCCATAGAAAGACTGTTTTTATCACCAGTGGCGAAACAACCGTAACGGTACGGGGGAGTGGGTCGGGTGGACGGAACCAAGAATTAGTGCTCAGCTGTGTGAAGGAGATCGCAGGCAATGATTTAGTTGTCGCCTCCTTTGCGACAGATGGGATTGATGGGAATAGCGATGTTGCTGGTGCTCTCGCCGATGGTTTTACGCTTGCTCGTGCCCTGAAAAAAAAGCTGAATCCCTCTCGTTTTTTGGAGCAAAACAACTCTTATGTTTTTTTCCAAGGATTGGGTGATACGCTTCGTACCGGTCTTACAGGGACGAATGTGATGGATATCCAGATATTGATACGGTAATGAATCATCTTTTTTTCATGATATCAAATTAATAAACTTTTTAAGGAGGAAGTAGATAACAAATTGGGATGACCTCAATCAAAAAACTGTTCCAAAACTAATATATAAATATATCGCATAAATATAGTATAAAGGATGATTAGTTACCATATACCAAGAAAGTATTTAAGTGGGCAAAAGTAATATAAACAAATAAAAATCTATATATGGAGATAAAATATGCAAAAAATGCGTTCGATGAATTTGTTAATTACTGTAGGGATTATTATTTTCTTAATGATAGGATTCATCGTTCCCAATGTTGGAGCAAGTTTTGTTACATATCCTACAGATGGGATTTGGGAAGATACTTTTAATAATGCTTCAAGTGTGAATCTTACGAACTGTGTGGTGAAAGGCGGTGAAATCGTCCTTGATCAAGAGTTTAGCCAAATACCATATAATTTCGCACAAAAAAATCATGAGGCATATGCGTATCAATCGTTTTTCTTTTTTCCTCTTGGGAAATTGTTCTCTCCGAATAATCATCTGAGATTTGAACTCAAACTGGGTGATAACGATCGTTCATATATGTCAACTATTGACGATCGATATTCAGATCGATCCTCTTCTACATTACGAGTATATATCATCTATCATTTTCGTTTTAAAATCGATATTGATGCGGAATCTGTCGATAATATTCATGTACTCTGGAATGGAAAAGCAGACAGTAATGCTCGTGTTGATTTTTATTACTGGAATTCCAGTCATTTCATTGTCGGAGGATGGGAGCTGTTAGGTAACAATCGATCAGCTGGAACAGATTTTTCAGTGAATTTCACGATTCCTGGTGGCGCGGTGAAATATGCCGTTGATAATAATAATTATCTTGATATCTCTGTTGTCGCATCTTTCCCGATTTTACGGAAAATTTGCACGTTATCAACAAATTATGTAGGATTGCTTGCACGGACCGAAAAGGGTTATTCGTTGGATTATGCAATTGCTGAAACAAAAACCGCAATTGACCCAACAAATATCTCGACGAATTATCAATCGTTTTACTGGGAGGTTCTCACCTGGGATGATTATCAACCAGCAGGAACAAAAGTCCGATATCAAATTTTATATCAGAATGCAACCGGATACTATGTCGAAGTAGATAATACAACATTACCGGGAAACAAGCAAGGGTTTTGGGCTCCGCCTGTTTATCTGAATAACCTTTCTAACTATGATTATCATAATAAATATAATAAACTAAAAATTCGGGTGAACTTTTCAACCTCTTCTCCGTCTATATCACCGCATATCTTCAGCTGGGCGATCACATGGCAGAATAAAACCCGTTGGCAGGATTCTTTTAATACGTATTATCGGATTGATCAACGTACAAAGGTAAATAAAGAAAACGAGACAATCATGATTTCATTCATTCAGGATGAATGGCCGTTGTTTGGTTTTGATTCCGGAAACACAAGAGCATCGAATTGTAAAGGAGCAGCAACAAATAACCGCTATTGGTTCAGTGGAGAGTATGTTGGCGGGGGATTCCGCAACCCGGTCATTGGTAATGGGAAAGTCTATATCCTCTCAAACCAACGATCGCTCCATCAATATAGCGTTGTCCTCCCCGCAGGAGTAACCGAGGGTGATCCTCAGACAAACTCATCCTCCGCGACGTTTGGATATAATGTAGTCAATTCCCCTGCGGTCACCGATGAGCTTGTTATTATCGCAACGGGTCAAAAGGCAAAGGGTGGCTCTGAAAATCATATTTACGGCTATGAAACAAAGAATCTCACCCAGAAATGGGATTTCTCCTATGGCCAGAAGATATGCTATGATGCATCTCCGGTTGTTTCTGGTGATACGATTTTCATTAGCACCTGGGGTGGTGACAATGATAGCTATATATTTGAAAGTAATCGATATACGAATAATAAACTCCTTGCGTTAGATCTTGATACCGGGCAGCAGAGCGGGGAAGAATATTCCTTGCCTGCTCCAAGTTATTCTACCCCAGCAGTGACGAGCGATATAGTTATCGTCGGATGTAGTTCCCCAGAGAATGACAGTGTTATTGCCCTGCATCTTGATGGAACGACTGTAACAAAAATCTGGAGTAAAGCGGTTGGTGCGATTGGTCATGCATCCCCAGTTATCTATGAAGATACCGTGTTTGTAACTTGTAAACAGGTGACCAATAAAAAATCAGTCACCAAGATTGTTGCGATGAACATTAATGATGGAAGTATCCTGTGGAATGTGACTCTCGGTACTCCATCCTCTTCCTATGACAATGTGGCTGAGTCAACTCCTGCGGTGTACGATGGGGTTCTCTATGCCGCTTCTCCTGATGGAACTGTCTATGCTCTTGATACCGTGAATGGAACATCACGTTGGTCAAACAAGATATATACGCTACCGATTTTTTCTAAGGATGTCTTACTTTCATCTCCTGCGTATGCAGATAACCATATCTACATCGGTACTCCTGCAGGTCTGATTTATTCAATAGACGCGATTACGGGAGAAACAACCTGGACGTATGAAACCTTCCCTATCTGGACAGCAGTCCCAGTCCTTGGGTCGCCTGTGGTGTCGAATGGCTTAGTCTTCATTGCTGACGAAAACGGTGTTTTATATAGTCTTGGGAGGTTTACTGCTTCAACCAAGGAAGTCACTGGTCGGATCATCTCTGTTCCAATACGATTACCGGAGGCGCTGTGGTGGGATAGATTTTATGCAGACGTCTCGTACAATAAATCCTTGAGTACTATCTCCTTTAAGTTACTTGATGAAAATGAAAATCCTTTGAAGGATTTAGACAATCGAAGTCTTCTTTCGTTAGGAGGACAGGCTCTTGATCGGACGATTCGTCTGCAAGCTGATTTCACAGCGACAAACCTTACCCGAGATAATCCGAAACTTTTCCGATGGTACGTCACATTGACAACCGATACAGAAAAGCCGTTCCTTAATAGTAGTACTTTTACCCCTGATCCAAAAGGATGGTTACCAGAGATTGTTCCCTTCTTTACTATAAAAGTCAAGGATAATATTACTGGACTGCGGGTGAAATCTGCTCGCTATACCCTGGAATATACACTGGATAATATTACTCAAACAACCTCAGATGCTGCACTGTGTACTGGAGAAAATGGAACAAAGGATCAGCAGCTTATGAACATGAATATCTCTGCGTTGCCCTTTTATGATAACATTACCGCGTTACATAGCATCTCTTTTGAGATCACTGATTTAGCAGGGAATACCGCGTCAAAAACAGTGACGTTTAAGCAAGATACAAAGAAGCCAACATCGCATATTAAAGCCCAGGGGATGAAACAGAAATATAACTCAACATATGTTCGTATAAATGCTACGGCGAATGACACAGGAACCCTGAACATCGATGCAAGTGGCATCAAACTTGTTGAACTGTATTATCGATATTCACAAAACAATAACTTTTCTGGGGATTGGGTCCTTTTTGCAGACTCTACGAGATCGTTACCAACCTGGAATTTTAACTTCACCAATCGTCCGAGTCAACATGGCGGCTACTTTGAACTCTGTACGGTTGCCACTGATAACGCAAGTAACGTGGAAGATTTCCCGTCCCAGGGAGATATCTCGTTTCTGTATGATTGGAAGGCACCTGATCTTCCCAGCGTTTCAGGTGGCACCCTCTGGTTCAAGGAGCGACCAACGTTCTCTTTGGTGTTCGAGGATGATTTCCGTTTAGATACTATTCAATATCGCCCGAATTCTGAGACTTCATGGACCACCATTGCGACTGACGTGAATGCGAGTACCTATGGCAACTCCTGGAGTTTAAAAGAAGAATATTGGGATCAAATGAATGAAGACGAAGTCTATTACCTGTATTTCAAGATCAATGATACACTGGGAAATACCTTGTTAGTCACCAGTGATAACCAGGCAATCATCATCCGAAAAGACACGTCCGTACCGATCGGAACTATTGATATCCCTACGTTGGAACAGGAAATGAGCTGGTCTTCTAACTTTACCGTGTCCGGACTTGTCAATGATCAAGACGGTAGTGGTATTAAAGAAGTCTCGTTGTACTATCGGTTTTCTGAGGATAAATCGAATTGGAGCAGCTGGACAGCATACGGAGACACACTGGATTCTTCTCCTTTTGAATGGGATTATACAGCCGCAGAAGGAGATGGCTATTACGAGTTTAAGATCAACGTCACCGATATCGCAGGTAATGAAGTGGAATCTGAGGTGTTCCCTGTAGTCGTTACCTCGTTCCCAACAACCCTTACACTGGTCATGATCAGCCTTGTGATTGTCCTCTCGCTAATCAGTGCGGTCATCTTTATCAAATGGCGAAAACGAAAGTAACAAAGGTTTCTTCCTTATTTTTTTTCTTTTATCTTTTTTAAATCCTCTTGGGTATATTCAGGGAAAAACAACCCGGTATGACCACAGGTGTTACATTGCCATTGATTTAGAAGGCCTTTGGAATAGGAGTCTGCTGACATGTCCGGTTTTATATCAGTGCTGTTACATTCCGGACACATTCGAACAAATTTCTTTGGCATAACCTTCCTTTTCATTCGATATAGATTGCTGGTCGTAAGGGAGTCGCAAACCTTATTTTCTTTGTCGGGTCATAAAGGTTTATATCGTCGGCACTGTAGATTTCCACCTTACAGTTAAACACTTCGTTGAGATATAATTTTGCGTTAAGGAGATGTTCTTTTTCGTTAATAGGAATAAGGAATCGTCCACGGTCTATTTCACTGAACATTTTTATCTCGCCGCCAATTTTTGAAACAAATTGAGACACCTGTTGACCGAGTGGTTTCATCGATGGATCTGTCAATGTGTCTTTTATCATCAGACCAACATTAAATTCATTTCCAGCAGCAAGCCGTAAAGCTTTCCTGAGAATTTTTTGTTTCCATTCCGGTGACGTGTAGATACAGATTTTTTTTGGTGTAATCTTTGTGACCTTGAGAATCTCGTTGGTATCTTCGATGACCCTGGTAAGGAGGTATTCTCCTACCTCGTCCTTTTCAGAAATCTCCTCAGGGTTGAACTCTGGATATTTTTCATTAGAAACAAAATGGTTGTGTCCCTGTGTCGCCCAGAGTTCTTCAGCAAGATGTGGTGTGATCGGTGTCATAAGCACAATCCAGGTGCGGACAAACTGATCAAGTAATTTTTTGTTTGCCCCCCCTCGTTTCAAGTACCATTGTAGATCTTTCTGGCATTCAAAAAAGATTTCGTTGGATGTAACCCGCAGGTCAAAGGTCTCAAATGCATTAAGAACCTTCTGTATCCGTCGTTGCAGGCTACTTCTCAGCCAGTTATCAAGATTCTCTTGTTTCTTTTCCTTTATTGTTGAGATTTGTTGAACCAGTTTCCAAATGTTGATAGTTCTGTTTTTGTATTTAAGGACGGTTTCAGGATCCCATTCAATATCAACAAAAGGTGACCCGATATGCAAGTAATAGAGACGCATCGCATCGACACCATACGTGACGGCTGCTTCAACAATTGGTTCTGCGCCACCTTTTGATTTACTGATTTTTTCTTTCCCTTTTTGTGTCACCCACCAGTGCACAAAAATCCCGTGTGGGCGTTTCTGCTCTGGCATGATCGCAACATGATTCATAATATAGACCGGGAAGTGAACAGTTTTATGCTCTTTTCCACCCAGATTAATATCAACAGGGTACCAGTAGTCAAAATCTGCTTTAATGGTCTGCCAGATCTTGTGTTGTGGAGACCCGAGTCCATAGAACACATAGTCAAAGAACTCATCGGTCATATCTTTTGCTGAAATCTTCTTTTGATTCACATACGAAGAGAGTATATAATAAGCCGGATAAAGTGTTGAATCTGAAATTGGTTCGATTATCCAGTCTTTCTTGTAGGGAAACTCAGTTCCAAGCCAGGAGCCTCGTCTGATCGCTGCTCGGTCGCCAAACCAGTCAAGGATTTTTGGCAGTTCATCTTTATATTCCTGAGGGTAAATATTCATGGTTGCTGCATAGTCTTTGGATTCTCTTGTTAAAACAGAGTCACTGTATTTGATGAACCATTGATCAGGTATTTGTTTAATGACGACTGTTTCTTTGCATCTGCAGATTACTTTTTCTGAGAATTCTTTCATTAGAGTCGCAAGATTCTTCAGGATTAGATCGTTTTTTACCGTGTCTTTGATTTCTGCGATTTTTATACCAGCATACTTGCCGCATTTCTCATTTAATATCCCGGTATGGAATTCTTTTTTGTACACAAGCTCGGTTGCTTCGTTGAGTTTTTCTGTTTCTATTTGACTTTTTATTTGGAGTTGATCACATGCTTCTTTTGCTGGGTTATTGCCGAATCCTTTGACATCAATGATTTTGATTGCCTCGATTTTTTCTTTTGATTCTACTAGTGCTATCCAATCATATGGGGCGTGAGCTGGCACGGACATAACTATTCCGGTGGCAACACTTGGATCTGCGAATACACCAGCGAGAATCGGAACTTCCCTGTTGATTTCTGGGACTACGCAGGTTTTACCGATCAAGTCTTTGCCTTTGATAGTTTCATGAAGTGGTTGAACATTATCATATTGATAAGAAAGTTTTTGTAAACATTCTTTGGAGCAAATCCAGGTTTCGTTGTTGATTTTTGCTTTATGATATTCAACCGTAGGATTTACCCACATGTTGGTGACACCAAAGATTGTTTCTGGTCTGAGTGTTGCTGCGGGGAGAATTGTCCCGTCCATAAGAGTAAATTTAAGAACTGTAAACTCAAGAATCTCTGCAGAGCCGCCCTGGGCGACATCGGTTTCTGATTTATCGACCGCGACCGGTCCACAGTTTGGACAGTACGGAGCAAAATGTGGTTTCTGAGTTAACAGATTTTTTTCATGAAGTTTATGGAACTGCCATTGGATGAACTTCTTATATCCGTCAGAGATCGTATTCATCAATCGGGTGTAATCAATGAGGAACCCGAATCGCTTCCAGTAATCATCCACATACACTTTACTGAAATAGTTTACAACCTCTATAGGGTCTGTTAGTTTTTTGATAAACGCGTCTGTACACCCGTTTTGTTTCAACAATGTAATAGTGTCTTCGTCGTGTCGCTCGACTTTTTTTGCAAACCCGACTGAAGGAATCCCTGAAGCATGAAATCCTGCGGGGAACAAGACGTCGTACCCGGTCATTCGTTTATATCTGGCGATGACGTCACAATAAGTGAATCCTCGCATGTGCCCCACGTGGAGGTATCCGGAAACGCCTGGGTATGCAAAATGAAGGAAGAATTTTTTCTGTTTTTCCTTCTGAGCAACATTGATATTTGCATCAAACCATTTGTTTTGCCATTTCTGCTCAACAGCGACGTAATCGTAATTGTTTTCTTCCATGGATGTAATCTGTTCGGACATGAGGATTGTTTTATATATAAATTCCGTTAGAGAAGATTTTTTATGTAATCGAAAAAGTGGAAGAAAATCCTTAAGTCCCAATCCTCTCGGTTGAGGATATGTTTTTAAAGGGGATGTCTGATATAAAATTGTAGATAGGGGCGGAAAGTAATGGATAGGAATCCTATTGTTAGGAAATGTTTGGCGGTTGGAATCATTCTCTTGTTCGTTGCGACAGGTGTCATTCCAGCCATTGCACAAAACATAGAGAAACCATCTCTACCAACATCAAGAGGGAATTGGCTGTACGTTGGTGGTTCAGGTCCAGGGAACTATACCAGGATTCAGGATGCTATCAATGATTCTTCTGATGGTGATACAGTGTTTGTGTATGATGATTCGTCACCATATTGTGAAGAAATTACGATTGAAAAATCAATCAATCTAATCGGTGAAAATCATAATACCATTATTGAAGGAATGACTGAAGAAAGCACCAGCATTACCGTTCGAACCGATTATGTTACTATTAGTTGTTTCTCGATAATAAATTCTCATGTTGGTGTGAAAACTGACTCTGGAAATTACACTATGATAAGTAATATTCATTTTATAAATAATTTTTTTGGCATCATTCTAGATTCAAATTATAATGTTGTTTCAAATAATTATCTACTTCGAAATGATTATCATGGTGTGACTCTCTCGGGTGCCTCTAATAATTTAGTAAGCCAGAATGAAATAACTGAATCTTGGTGTGGAATATATTCTGCATACACTTCAAATTGTACTATTAGCAAAAATAGAATAACAAAGAATGATAATGGAATGATATTTACTGATGTCTATGAAAGTCATTATAATGTTGACAATGTAATTGTCCAATATAATAATATAACAGATAATTCGATTGGGATTTATATAATTGGAAAGTTCAAAGACGGTGTAATAGAAAATAATAATTTTATTAATAACAATAGAAGTTTTTTTTATAAAATCTTCACCCAAAAAAAATTTGAAATCAATGCGAACTTTTGGGGAAAAACAAAGCTTTTACCTAAAGTCATTCTAGGGTTCACCTTAATTTATTTATACTCATATTATGATTTTCCAGCGCACGAGACGATAAATGTTTTTTTACCTATCCCAAAGATTATTTTCGATTGGCATCCTGCACAAGAACCCTATGATATTGGATGATGATATTGAATGAAAGATTATTGGTTGAAGAAAGGTTTAGTTGTTTCAGTTATCCTCTTATTCATCGGTGTGGCAGTTGCACCAAGCATCAACTTCAATGTTGTCAAGGCATCTCAGGATTTCATATGAATATAATAAATACCCAGCATACTCGTGTATGCGGTGGAATTCCATAGGTTTAAATGACCTAGCATCTATAGATAAAAGAGAGGGAGAAGGATATGAGCAGAAAAATCTTGGTATGTTCCCTGATTATTGCCGTTCTGATGGCTTTGTTAGTACTGCTTAGTGCAAAAGATACCGATGTGTTAGGATCAAATGACGTGAGAGAAAATATGATCTCTCCACTGTTTGTAACAAGAATACACGGCTTTCTGAAGAATGAGACACCGTATATACAAACGAATTACCTTGGAAGATTTGAGAAGCCGCTGGAAGTCACTGGAATTAAACCTCCAAGTCGAAGAAGTGAGGAAGTCATCGCCTTCCATAATGGTGATATCATCGGGGGTATTGGACCTACCTATTTAAGAGTAGAATGGGAAGCAGCAATCCGTATAACACCAGCGGAACTTGCGCCCTATGAAGGCTGGGAGATCATCGGAGCACGCTTCTATCATTGGGAAAATTGGACCCATGAAGGTTCTCTAAAGATATATGATGAGGGCACAGATACCTCTCCTGGAGATCTGATTACCTCAGAGCCCTATAATGTTTCTGGTCACGGTTGGAAGAGAATAAATCTAACGGATCCTGTTCCCCTAAACATCACAAAAGACATGTGGACCTCCATTTTAATAACAAAACATGGAGCGGCTGATTATTCGATAGGTATTGACTCAGGGCCTGCAATTGATGGGAAAGGAGACTGGGTCAAGTTATCCGATACCTGGGATGAGTTACAGTGGTTTGGTTATGATAATAATTTAGCTATAGAAGCAATCGTCTCTACTTCGTATCTCAAAGTGTTTGCAGGGGGACCATATAAAGGGTTTATCGGGGAAACCATCGAGTTCAAAGGTAAAGCATCTGGAGGAGTACCACCCTATGTTTGGTATTGGGATTTCGGCGATGGGAATACATCAACGGATTACTATCCATGTCATGCCTATACAAAATGTGGAAATTATACGGTTGTCGTTATAGTGACCGATAGTAATGCAAGCACTGCATCTGATACGACCTGGGCGTTGATAGCAAACCCCCCGCCAAACCCACCAACCATCGATGGTCCATCCTGGGGTCTCATAAATGTAAATTACATCTTCTGCATCAGGGTAACTGACCCTAATGGTGACGACCTGTACTGTAAATGGGATTGGGGGGATGGGAATACCACCGAATGGCTTGGTCCTTATTCATCTGGTGAAACAATCTGTGCATCCCATGCATGGTCTCAGAAAGGAACCTATGAGATACGAGTGAGACTCAAAGATGACTATGGTCAGCAGAGCAATTGGTCAGACCCCCATGTCTTCAATGTGTATGAATTGAAGAAAGCTTTCCTCTTCGGCAGTTATTCGAAAATGTATACGAATTTGAGTACGGAAGGTGATTACAATACGGTAGAAGCAGTGAATCTGCGGATGATTCTCTTCAAACCATTCCAGTTCCTGCATTATATCGATGGGAAAACGATAACATTCTCAAAAGATAATGTCAAGGCGTTGATTACTTCACGGTTCCTTATCGGACTGCTCGATGTTGTGACCTAAAAATTCTTCTCTTTTTTCTTTCCCCCAGACTGAAAAATGTCTACGTGTGAAACATATGCAAACAAATCCTCAAATTAGTAAAGGTTTAGCGTTTGTATTCATTCTTCTTTTCATCGGTGTCGCAATTGCACCAAGCATTAACTTTAATGTCGTGAAAGCATCTAATGACAACGACCTGGTTGAAGTGACTACCGAGGCATGCGGTATCAAGGGATTTGGGAACCAAACAGTGAAACTCACAAGACAACAATACCAAAACCTGGAACAGTATCTTGTTGATTTCCGAGCAAAATTAAACACAACAACAACCAGAGAAGAAGCGGCCCCTCTTTTCAAGGAAACAGTTGTGGAGTTGAACAAGTATGGGTTGTTACCGAAGGGGATGAGTATAAAAACTGCTCAGCAATTAGTGACAGGGAGACGCCACCTTATAGGATTTGAACATCTGATAAAAAAACCCTTCTTGAGAAGTCAATTTAACCTATCAGATAATGAAAACCTTTTATGTTTAGTCTATGGTTTTGCTCCTGGATCAGGATTTAATGGTTGGCGTTCATTTGGCCCTATTGTTCGTTTGTTGATGCTCCTATCCTATCCATATATAACAGGCACCATCACGAATCTCATACCTATTAACATTCTTTATACTATCACTTTAGGACAATATCAGGCTCCTGATTGGAACCCGGGCATCGGATGGGTTGGTACATTTGGTCTAAATGGAAAAAGAGTATTCCACGACCAATGGTTATATGGAGCGCTTCCTGTAAATCCTATTGTTCTCAGCTACCCGTGGGGTAACAATTATTATCATCCAGGAATCATGTGCTTCACCGGATTGCATATTACTTCTTTAAACGACGAATCAAGTTATTATCTTGGTTCTGCTCTCTGGGTAAAGATAGGTTCAGAACCACCTGATTGGTAAAAATAGAGTAATGAAAAGATAACGTATGAAATTGTAGATGTGAGACCTTACCTCCCAGACCCTTTTTGTTTGGCAATCCTGTTTTCCTGAAGTAAAAGGTATAAAACGCTCTTGCCCCATAATTTTTAGTAAGGTGAACTGAAATGGAAACCAGGAAAGAAACCAATGTAATCCTTTCCAGACGGAGAATTATTTTATATAATATTTCGTATCTCCTTGTTTATTCATCTGAAGCACTCGAGGTAACAAAATTTTAAATAGTACTGCTACAATAAGAGTAAAATATTAAGGGGATACATATGAAGAAAATACTTCCGATTATAATAATAGGAATTTTATTGATCAGTGGATTTGGAGCAGCTGTTACAATCAACCCTCAGAGCAAGATATTAACGATCCGAGATGACTTAAAATTCTCAGAACCGAGCATCACAGATGAGAATAATTATATTTCTATACAAATTGACGAAGCAACCTCGTATGCCACATTTCCTGGCAACCCGGTATTACCTGTGTATACGAAGCTTTTAACGTTTCCGTTTGGAACCATTATTAAAGATGTTACCTTCACTGCTTCATCCGTACAAGTAAAAGAACTTTCAAAAGAGGTTATCCCTGCGCCTCAGCCATCACCGGTTTCGAGTACGCCGATATCATCAACGAACGGAAAGCTAGTAAAAAACCACGCGGTGTATTTTAGTACAAACACATATCCATTGACTCGTCTGAGCTATCGAGTTGGTGCTGGCATGAGCGGAAATGACCATGTGACCCTTGTGTCAGTCCAGTATTATCCTTTACTCTATTCACCTCAACAACATACCCTTATCTTCACTCCTGAAGCGCAGATAACCGTGACCTATGAACCATCAAGGAACCCATTAAGTTCTCCTGCCGACAACAAGCTCCTTATCATTGCGCCTGCAGTATATACAGCAGCACTTCAACCTCTTGTTACTCATAAGAACCAATATGGTATTGTGACGACCTTGATGACGACCGAATGGATCACCGCACATTCCCCTGGCCGAGATCTTGCAGAGCAGATTAAATACGCGATTAAAGATGCGATTGAAACCAACTCCATCTCCTTCGTACTTCTCGTTGGAGGTATCGAGAAGATTCCTATTCGACGAAGCTATGTAAGCTTGTGGGATTTTGAAGATGAAGGGATGATTACGGATCTTTATTATTCTGATATCTATGATGCTCATGGAAATTTTTCCAGTTGGGACACGAACAACAATGATAAGTTCGGTGAATCAAGCGATCACGTCGATCTTTATCCTGACGTTCATCTTGGTCGACTCGCCTGCGACTCTATCAAAGAGGTGAACATCACCGTAGATAAGATCATTCACTATGAAACTGAAACCTACGGCAGCGCCTGGTTTGACACGATGATTTTCATTGGCGGGAACACGTTTCGCTGGTCGCCGGGAAATGACGGCGAAGAAAACAATTTAATCATCATGGGAATCATGTCCCAATTTGCACCAAAGATCATCTGGACATCGAAAGGTAACTTTAACCGACGCACAATTTCAAATGCTATAACAGACGGTGCAGGATTCCTCGACTATTCCGGTCATGGATTTGAACACGGTATGGGAACCTACACTCCATTTGGAACACAAATGAAATACTATTTATCTTCGTACATCAAAGATCAAAAGAATGGATATAAACTTCCAATAATATTTTTTGATGCATGTCTCACTGCAAAAATCGATTACATCCTCCAAGATACCCTGGATTATTCAAAAATTAAACACATAGTCACTTTCTTTGTTCAAGTACTAGGTATCAATACCTCGCAACGAATCCCGTGTTATGCCTGGGTGTTTCTCAAACATGAGGGTGGTGGTGCAATTGCAACAATTGGAGCAACCCGTACTGCTTATGGTGGTGTCGATAGTGGTGCTGGGAAAATGTCAATTGAGTTCTTTTCTTCATACAATAGCAGTGAGTACCTTGGTCAAATGATAACGCAGATGCAAAATGGGTATATTACTGATGTCCATGATGACGCGTTTACCGTTGAAGAGTTCATGCTGCTTGGAGACCCAACGCTTAAAATCGGTGGATACCCTATTCAATAACACGAGCTACTCTTCTCTTCTTCTTTTTTTGACAAATCAAAAAACCTATATCTAGGAAGCTTGTTCCCCCGTTCAACAATGAAAACATCACGATCGTCCTCTAATGGCATGCCGAAAGTTCAAGGTATTGAGACGATAACAGGTCTTTCAGAGTCGGAGGCTGCGAAACGACTCCGGGAGGAAGGCTATAACGAGCTCCCTTCGCAGAAAAAACAAAATATTCTGGTCATTTTCCTTCATGTCATCCTTGAGCCCATGTTGTTGCTTTTACTTGGAGCAGGTCTCATCTATATTCTTCTTGGGGAAAAACAAGACGCAATCATGTTATTGATCTTCGTCTTTGTTGTCGTTGGAATCACTTTTTATCAGGAACGAAAAACAGAACGTGCTTTAGAAGCCCTAAAAAACCTTTCAAGTCCCCGTGCGCTAGTTATCAGAGATGGACAACAAAAGAGAATCCCTGGACGCGAAGTTGTCAGAGATGATTTTATAATTTTAAGAGAAGGAGATCGTGTTCCTGCAGATGGGGTTGTTGTTTTTTCTTCTAATCTCCTGGTTGATGAATCACTCCTTACTGGTGAATCCCTCGCGGTGCGAAAATTGGAGTGGGATGGTGCCGCCTCCTTTACTCAGCCTGGAGGCGATGATTTACCTTTTATTTATTCTGGGACCCTTGTTGTTCAGGGTCATGGAATCTCCCGGGTGACCGGTGTTGGTAGTCATACAGAAATGGGGAAAATCGGTAAAGCGTTACAGAAAATTAAACCTGAAGAAACCTTGCTGAAAAAAGAAACTTCTCGCCTCGTGAAAAATTTCGCGATTGGTGGGCTGATCCTTTGTAGTATAGTGATAATCGTCTATGGTATTATGCATGGTAACGAGCCTGATGGATGGATTACGGGGTTCCTCGCAGGCCTGAGTTTAAGTATGGCGATTCTTCCAGAAGAGTTTCCTGTTGTTCTTATGATTTTTTTAAGCTTAGGCGCATGGCGGATGTCCAAACGGCATGTCCTCACACGAAATACCGCTGCAATTGAAATGCTGGGGGCTGCCACTGTCTTATGTGTCGATAAAACAGGTACTTTAACCATGAATAAAATGCTCTTAAGCTCTCTTTTTGCCAAGGAGACTTCATTTGATTTAGAAAAAAATGGAACCAAACCATTACCTGAGACCTTTCATGATCTACTGGAGTTTGGGTACTTAGCGAGTCAAAAAGACCCGTTTGATCCTATTGAAAAAGAAATTAAAAACACGACTGAAAAGTTTCTTTCTGACACAGAACATATTCATGATCATTGGAAGCTGATTCGTGAATATCCGCTCTCAAAACACTTGTTGGCTCTCTCGAATGTCTGGGAATCCGCTGATAAACGAAAACATGTTATCGCTGCAAAAGGAGCACCGGAAGCTATCGCAGATTTATGTCATTTCAGCAAAGAACAAACAAAAGAATTACACGTATCTGTGAAACAAATGACGGAGAAGGGCCTTCGAGTTCTCGGGGTAGCAAAATCAAGTTTTCCAGAAGATTCACTCCCTGATAAACAGCATGATTTCGAGTTTGACTTTGTTGGATTACTTGGGTTTGTCGACCCTGTTCGTACTACGGTTGCTCCTTCTTTGAAAGAATGTTATACCGCTGGTATGCGACTCATTATGATCACCGGAGATTACCCAGGTACCGCCCAGCATATCGCCAGACAAATCGGTCTGAAAAACCCTGAGGACTTTATCACGGGTTCTGAACTTAAACAGATGAGCTCGGAGGAACTTCAAGAGAAAATTAAAACTGTTAATATTTTCGCTCGAGTGGTTCCTGAACAGAAATTAGCGATTGTTGATGCCCTCAAGGCAAATGGAGAAATTGTGTCGATGACCGGGGATGGCGTCAATGATGCGCCTGCGTTGAAATCATCACATATTGGTATTGCGATGGGTGAGCGAGGAACTGATGTCGCCCGTGAATCCTCTGCTATCGTATTATTGAATGATGATTTTTCATCGATTGTTCAGGCGGTCCGGTTGGGGAGACGAATTTTTGATAATTTACGGAAATCTATTAGTTATATTTTTTCTGTTCACGTACCTATCGCAGGGATGGCGCTTATTCCTATTCTTATGGGGTTTCCTTTGGTATTGTTGCCTGCTCACATTGCGTTTCTTGAATTAATTATTGATCCTGCGTGCTCCACGGTGTTTGAGGCTCAGCCGGAAGAGAAAAATATTATGGATCGTCCTCCTAGAAATCTGAAGGAGCGGTTGTTTGGACGGAAAAATGTGTATTATAGTTTCCTGCAGGGCCTGAGTGTCCTTCTCGCGGTGATCTGTGTTTTCATCTGGTTTTACAATGGTACTCCTGCGAATGAGGATCAAGCTCGAACACTATCATTTGCCACACTGGTCATTGCAAATATCATGTTGATCGTCGTCAATCTCTCTGGATCGCGAAGCATAATAAAAACATTCAATTCGAAGAATAAGGCGCTATGGTTCGTAATTGCCGGTGCTTTGCTGAGTCTTGTATTGATACTCTTGGTTCCGCTTCTTCGAGATCTCTTCCATTTTTCATCTATGCCTCTAACTGATTTTCTTATCGCTGCTCTCGTTGGTGTTGCCTGTGTCTCATGGTTTAAGTTGTTTGATATTGGAAAAAAGAAAAAACACGCTAGATTAAAGTAGGAGTATTTTCTTAAGAATAATTCTTCTTAACATTTAAATGCCTTTAAGTGATTCTCAGAGAATTATGAGCTATGAAACCTTACAACTTACGATAAAAGAAATGGCTGCATATATTACGTTAAATCGACCGGATCGTCTGAACTCATTTGACATGAAACTTGGCCATGAGCTATACGAAGTTCTCCAGGATGTCGCGAAAAATCATGATGTCAAAGCCGTGATAATTAAAGGAACTGGTAAGGGATTCTGTGGAGGTGGCGATGTCAAAGAAATGTATGCTGCAACTGATAAATCACGATTCCTTAGGGATTTAACCCGAGCCATTCATCGTTGTGTCATCGAGATGCGGAGTATGGAAAAACCAGTAATAGCTGCAGTGAATGGTTCCGCATTTGGCGCTGGTCTCTCACTTGCTCTTGCCTGTGATATAATTATTGCGGTGAAGGAGGCAAAACTGAGTACCGCATTTATTGGCATTGGTCTTGCACCAGGATGTGGGACACAGTTTGTCACAAAATTAATTGGATATCAGCGGGCTTGTGAGTATATTTTGACTTCGAAGACGTTTACCGCAGAAGAGGCATATCAACTTGGTATGATAAACAAGGTTGTTGACGCTGACAAACTCGATGCTGCTATTGAGGATGTTGTATCCACTTTTCGGACGCTCCCACCGATAGCTGTTGGAAAGGCTAAAATGTTGATTAATAAAAGCTTGGATAACGATATGATTTCGCATCTGGAGCTGGAGAGCAAAACAGCCGCATGGTCGGCAGGCACAGAGGATTTCACTGAGGGTGTCACTGCGTTCGTCGAAAAGAGAAAACCAGCTTTTAAAGGAAAATAGAGGAGAAATCGGCAATTGTCGATAAAAGTATGGAAACCTTTATGTATCAAGTGCCTATGAGTCCGATACAATACCGAGGGGAGGTAACAGGATGAACTATGAAACCCTTGTATATACAAAAAAAGACGATGTTGTAACTGTTACATTGAATCGACCAGATGTTCATAATGCCATGAACGACGTGCTTATGAACGAACTAACCAGCTGTTTCAAACAGCTTACTACTGATGATTCCGTGGCTGCAGTAATCCTTACCGGAAATGGGAAATCCTTTTGCGCTGGAGCGGACCTTTCATGGATGAAACGAATAGTGAATTATTCTAAGGTGGAAAATAAAAAAGATAGCCATCTTCTTCTTGAAATGTATGAAACGATTTACTCCTGTCCGAAACCAGTGATTGGACGGATCAACGGTCATGCATTTGGAGGGGGTATTGGACTCCTTGCTGTCTGTGATATAACAGTAACAGTTCCTGAGGTACAGTTTGCATTTAGCGAGGTGAAACTCGGGATTATCCCTGCAGTGATTTCAACATTTGTCGCACCACGAATGACACCAGCGGATATGCGTCGTCTCTTTATTACAGGTGAACGGTTTGATTCGGTTATGGCAAATAAAATTGGATTAATTGATCTCATTGCTCCCTCTGAGAAACTCGACGATATCGTGAATTCCTGTGTTGAACAAGTTCGCTCATCAGGTCCTTACGCGATAAAAGAAGTCAAACACCTCATTAATAATTTTATAGAGATGGATATAAAAAAATTTAAGGAATTTACGGTGGAAAAAATCTCAGAACTTCGGGTTTCCAAAGAAGGCCAAGAAGGGATCAACGCGTTCCTGGAGAAACGAAAACCGAACTGGACGAGGTAAATATCATGTTTAAGAAAATACTGATCGCAAATCGTGGTGAGATAGCTGTTCGGATCATCAAAGCCTGTCAGGAGATGGGCATTAAAACCGTTGCCGTGTATTCAGAAGTCGATCGTCATTCACCACATGTCCAGATTGCGGATGAATCTGTCAACCTCGGAGATCCTACTCCTTCAGAAAGTTACTTGAATATCGCAAAAATCATTGAAAGCGCACGGAACGTTAACGCAGAAGCGATTCATCCTGGGTACGGGTTTCTTGCAGAGAACCCTGATTTTGCAAAAGCCTGTGCTGATTCTGGTATTAAATTCATTGGGCCGACTCCAGAAGTTATTCGATTGATGGGAGATAAAATTGAAGCGAAAAAAACGATCGCAAGTGCGAATGTCCCGGTGATCCCTGGGTACCATGGAGTAAAGCAAGACCTTTCGACTTTAATCAAAGAAGGGAAGAAGATTGGTTTTCCCCTGTTAGTTAAGGCAACAGCGGGGGGTGGCGGAAAAGGAATGCGGGTTGTTCACGCGGAAGCTGAGCTGGAGCAATCTATTGAGAGTGCGAAACGAGAAGCGAAATCCTCGTTTGGCAACGATTCTGTTTTCCTTGAACATTATATCGATAAACCACGTCATATTGAGTTTCAGATTCTTGCTGATGAACATGGTCATGTGATTCATCTGTTTGAACGTGAATGCTCCATTCAACGTCGGCATCAGAAAATCATCGAGGAAACACCCTCGCCCGTGATGACGAAGAAGTTGCGTGATGAAATGGGGACGGCAGCGGTTGTTGCCGCTGAAGCAGTTGGGTACACAAACGCGGGTACGATCGAGTTTATGGTGGATGGAAAACAAAATTTCTATTTCATGGAGATGAACACGCGTCTGCAGGTTGAACATCCGATTACGGAGGCAACCACCGGTGTTGATCTTGCGAAATGGCAGCTGCGTATCGCCAGTGGCATGGAGCTCACCTTCAAACAAAATGACCTGGTCCAGCGTGGTCATGCCTTGGAATGTCGTATCTACGCAGAGGATCCCTCGAATGGTTTCCTCCCAAGTATCGGAACCCTTGAAAAAGTAGAGATTCCAATAGGGCCAAACATCAGGAATGATACCGGTGTTGAGACGAACTTCTATGTCAGCCCGTACTACGATCCGATGCTTGCAAAACTAGCAGTGAACAGTGAAAACCGGGAGGAAAGTATCAATAAGATGATCTGGGCTCTTTCTCATTACGTTGTGTTGGGTGTTACGACGAATATCTCGTTTTTAAAGAAGGTTCTTGAGCATCCTGAGTTTAGAAAAGGAAACATTACCACCCATTTTATCAATGATTATTTCAGAGACTGGCTGGTTACCAAAGAAGGACTCCCCCTGGATGCAATCATTGCACTTGCGGTTTATGATTCGTTGCACACACAAAGACAAGAGCTTGTTCGATATAAAGAGGCAGATCCGCATTCCCCTTGGCAGCATGTGGGACGCTGGAGGATGGGGCTGTAACCATGTTCATTAATTACGAGCATAATACTCATGTGTACAATGTGACGGTGGAACGCAGAGATAACCAGTTTTTCATTACCTATGATAACAACGAGTACACCGTCACTGCTACAGAGGTAAAACCCGGACAACTTTCAGTACAGCTTGGTGACCGAATAATTAAAAGTGTCATCTCTCAGGGAGGTGACAGCAAATTTGTATTTATTGATGGGAGCATCTTTAAAGTAAAGCGCATCGAACTTACCGGGAGGAAAAAAACAGAGAAAAAAGAAGGTGACCTGAATTCACCTATATCCGGAACTGTTGTCCATGCCAAAGTCAAGGAAGGCTCCCAGGTGAAGAAAGATGATGTTATCCTGGTGATCGAGGCAATGAAGATGGAATATCTGATACGCGCCCCGTATGATGGAAAAGTCAAGAAGGTTTATTTTAAAGAAAAAGATCAGATTGAGATAGGCCAACTCACCGCTGAGATAAAAAAAGAGGAGGAATAGTATGGAAATTATTGATAGCACAATTAATACTTCGAGTAAGGAATACAAAGAAAACTTCATTCATTATGAGACACTAGCAAAGGATATGAAAGAGAAGATTGCAGTTGCGTTTAAAGGCGGTGGTGATGAGGCGGTAAAGCTTCATAAGTCTCGCAATAAGATGCTTGCACGGGAACGTATTGACGCGCTTCTAGATCCTGATTCACCATTCATGGAGTTCAATACGCTTGCAGGCTATGGTATGTATGAGAATAAGGCGCCAGCAGCAGGTATCGTCACTGGAATAGGCATTATCCATGGCCGGGAAGTCATGATTGTTGCAAACGATGCAACCGTCACCGGTGGTACCTATTATCCGATTACGGTTAAGAAGCATCTTCGTGCACAAGAAATCGCTATGGAAAACAATCTTCCGTGTATTTATTTGGTTGATTCTGGTGGCGCTTTTCTACCAATGCAGGATGAGGTATTCCCTGATAGAGAGCACTTTGGACGGATTTTTTATAATCAGGCGAAGATGTCGTCCATGGAGATACCGCAAATTGCGGTTGTGATGGGGTCATGTACCGCTGGCGGCGCATACGTACCAGCCATGTCTGATGAAACCATTATCGTGAAAGGAACCGGAACTATTTTCCTTGGAGGACCTCCTCTTGTCAAAGCAGCAACAGGCGAAGAAGTCACCGCAGAAGAGCTCGGCGGTGCTGACACACACTGTCGGGAAAGTGGTGTTGCAGACCATTATGCTCTCGATGATCGTGATGCAATCCGTATCACACAAAATATCGTTGAGAACCTGAATCGACCTGAAAAAACCCATCTGGACATTAAAAAACCAGAAGAACCAGCGTACGATATTAAAGAAATCTATGGGATACTGTCAAAAGACCCGCGGAAGCCCTTTGAAGTACGGGAGATTATTGCTCGCATCGTCGATGGATCGCGGTTCCATGAGTTTAAGGCACTCTATGGAACAACATTGGTCTGTGGGTTTGCCCGGATCATGGGATACCCTGTTGGAATCCTTGCAAATAATGGTGTACTGTTCTCTGAATCAGCATTGAAAGGAACCCATTTCATTGAACTGTGTTGCCAGCGAAAAATACCTCTTGTTTTTTTACAGAACATTACCGGGTTTATGGTTGGCAGGAAATACGAAGCTGGCGGGATCGCCAAGGATGGAGCAAAAATGGTCGCTGCGGTAACCTGTGCCCAGGTGCCTAAGTTCACCGTCATCATCGGGGGATCGTTTGGTGCCGGCAACTACGGGATGTGTGGCAGGGCGTATGGCCCACGGCAGCTGTGGATGTGGCCGAATGCTCGTATCTCAGTCATGGGCGGTCAACAGGCAGCAACCGTACTTCTCACAGTGAAGCGAGATCAACTCTGGCGAAAAGGTATTGAAATGACCAAGAAAGAAGAAAAACAATTAACCGATCCGATCCTGAAAAAATATGAACTGGAGGGAAACCCTTATTACAGCACTGCTCGTATCTGGGATGACGGTATCATTGACCCTGTAGATACCCGATTAGTTCTCGGGCTAGGGATTTCTGCATCCTTAAACGCACTGATCCCTGATTGGAAACCCGGTGTTTTCCGGATGTAAGCATAATGTTGGTTTCGCCATGAAGTATGATGTTATCGTTGTCGGAGCCGGGCCAGCCGGTTCTACCGCTGCAAAATACCTTGCAGAGAAAGGAATCCCTGTCGTTTTGATTGATAAAGCTGAGTTTCCTCGAGAGAAACCCTGTGGTGGTGGTCTTCCCACTCGCGTGCAGAAAAGATTTCCTTATATCAAGCCGCTTATTGATTCTGTCTCCTATGGCAGTATTACATATTCTTCGTCCCTTCGCTACAAGCATGATCTCGTTAAAGAAAAACCCATGCTTATGAACGTTCTTCGGAAAGACTTTGATCATGGATTAGTAAACCTTGCTGTAAAAGCAGGTGCAACATTTCTTGGGGGAAAAACAGTCATTGACATCTCAATCAAACAAAACAATGCATCTGTTCTATTAGACGATGGTCAAACAATTGAAACAGAGGCGGTGATCGGCTGTGATGGGACGCGAAGTGTCGTTGCGGACAAAACAAATCTTAGTAAAAAACTAGAGACCCTCTGTATTGCACTTGTTCAAGAACAACCATTAACACCAAAGCAACTTGATAAATACTTTACAAAGAAGCGGTTGGTACATCTTTTTATTAAAGCACAAGGTATCGCAGGGTACGCTTGGATGTTTCCGAAGAAAAACTGTGTCAATATCGGGATCGGTGAATTTCAATCTGCGATCCCGAAATCCAAACCAAAAACCCCTCTGAAGGAAACGTATGAGGCCTTTATTGCAGTCTTAAAAGAAAAGGGATTACTTCCCGAAGATTTTCCTATTGAAAATCTCAAAGGGGCGGTGCTTCCTATCTTTCCACTGGAAAACACGTATGGAGATCGCGTGATACTCTGTGGGGATGCGGCAGGGTTTATCAACCCTATCACCGGTGAAGGAATTTATTATGCGATGGTTTCTGGGCAGATCGCTGCAACCGTTATAGCGGATGGATTGAAAGCAAAAGATCTCAGCAAACAATTTTTATCACGTTATCAGGTATTGTGGAGTGAGGATTTTGGAAAAGATCTCAAGTTGCTTGGGCGATTTAATAACCAGTGGGGTAAGAATTCTGAAAAAATAGTACGATTGCTCACGCGAGATAAAAAATTCGCACAATTAATCTTTGGTGTAACTGGTGGGCAAATCAGTTTTTCGAAATATAAAAACGCCCTCATTGTGCGATTTATCTATGCATCATTGAAGGATTTGTTTAGTAAAAAATAAAGTGAGACGGAAGGAGATTTTATTTTGTTTTCCGAAGCTCTCGTCGTAATATTTTACCAGAGATTGTTTTTGGCAACTCATCCATATATTCGATAACTCGTGGGTATTTGTATGGTGCAGTGACTTTTTTCACATGTTCCTGAAGTTCTTTTGTAAGAGCCTCCGATGGTTCGTATCCTTTCACAAGAACAACATAGGCTTTTACGACAATACCTCGGACTCCTTCTGGATCGAGAGCGCCAACCACTGCACATTCAGCAACTGCATCATGCTCAATGAGCGCGGATTCTACCTCGAAAGGCCCGATCCGATACCCAGAGGATTTAATGATGTCATCATCACGTCCAACAAACCAGAAGTACCCATCCTGGTCCTTGAATCCTTGATCACCAGTATAATAATAGTTGTCTTTGAATGATTTCTTCATGATATCCGGGTCCTTCCAATATTCTTTAAACAACCCTGGTGGACGTATATCACCTATGTAAAGTGCGATATTTCCGACTTCGTTTGTCTTCAGTTCTTTTCCGTTATCATCAACAATACGCACATCATGGCCTGGGGTTGGTTTTCCAACAGAACCGTATTTAATGGGCATAAAAGGGAAATTCGATAAGACACAGACTGTCTCGGTTTGTCCGAAGAAATCATAGATTTCAAGTCCGTACGCGTTTTTCCATACCCTAATCACCTCAGGGTTTAACGGTTCTCCTGCGCTCATGCAATGTCGGAGTTTGAGCTTGTACTTTGAAAGATCCATTTGAATAAGCATACGATAGACGGTTGGTGGCGCACAAAATGTGGTGACTCCATATTTCTCCATTGCTCTAAGGAGTCCATCTGCATCGAACCGGCCTGGAGTCTCCCATTGGATGATGGCAGCGCCAACAATCATCTGACCGAACAGTTTTCCCCAAGCTGCTTTTGCCCACCCGGTTTCAGAGACAGTCCAATGAAGGTCACATTTCGTCAGTGCTTGGGCGAATTTCGCGGTCACTTCATGCCCTAGGGCGTAACTGTGTGTATGGAGTACCATTTTTGGATGTCCTGTTGTTCCTGATGTAAAGTAGATAAGCAACGGTTCATCAGCACGTGTTTTTCCAACCAATTTTTGTGAAAGCTCCCGGGAAACATCTTTCATCTCGTCTGTGAAGTTCAACCATCCGTCACGTTTTCCATCCACCAGCATGATGTGTTTAAGTGTCGGGCAGTTCTTTCTGACTGCTTCTACACGATCCGCGTGATCCAGATCTGTGAGGATCATGCATGCCTCAGATCGATTCACTCGATATTCGATGTCTTTCGATGTTAACAGTACCGTCCCTGGCATCGGAACGACACCGAGTTTAAACATCCCGATGAGTGCGATATACCATTCCGGGATGCTCTGCAGAATAACCAAGATACGGTCCCCTTTTTTCACCCCAAGTCCGCGGATAACGTTTGCAAACTGATTTGACTGCACCTTCAGGTCATAGAACGTATGGTACCGTGCTTTCTCCCCAGTTCGATCAATCGAGATTAAAGCAAGTTTGGTTCGGTCTTCTGCCCATTGGTCGACAACATCAAAGCCAAAGTTGTAATAGGTTGGTACTTTCCAAGTAAAGGTTTTATGGAGCTCTTCATATCTGTCTTTCTTAAAAACAGTTTCACACTCTGTCTGTTTTGATTTCATTTTCTATCCCCCAAAATCATGGTTTAGAGTCCGAGACGTTTTGCAATAATCATCCTCTGAACCTCAGAGGTTCCTTCGCCAATCTGCGTGAGTTTTACATCTCTGTAGAATCGTTCTAAAGGCAGATCCCGCATATATCCGTGTCCACCGTGAATCTGAATTGCGTCACGAGTAACTTTCATCGCGATATCGGAAGCAAAGAGTTTTGCCATGGATGCCTCAATACTAAACGGTACTTCTTTATCTTCAAGAAAGGCTGCCCGTTGAACAAGTAATCGCGCTGCGTCAATCTGGGTGGCCATGTCAGCAATCATCCATTGGATCGCCTGGTTTTTCCCAATAGGTTTTCCAAATTGTTGCCGTTGTTTTGCATACGAAATACTTTCATCAAGAGCACCCTGAGCGATACCGACAGCCATTGCTCCGATAGCGGTTCTACCACGATCAAGTATGGTCATCGCACCAACAAACCCAAGATTCTTTTCACCAAGTAAATTCTCTTCTGGGACACGACAATCCTCGAAAATCAATTCTGCCGTATGGCTGCCCCTGAGTCCAAGTTTATCTTCTAAAACACCAACCGTAAATCCCGGCGTATCTTTCTCAACAATAAACGCGCTGATTCCTTTTGCCCCAAGTGTTTTATCGGTTTTTGCCATGACCGTTGTTACTGCGGCGATATCACCGCTGGTGATGAACTGTTTTGTTCCATTAATGACCCATTCGCCTCCTTCGAGAACAGCAGTGGTTTGTAATGATGCTGCGTCAGAACCCGCGTTTGGCTCGGAAAGCGCCCAGGCAGCAAGTGCTTTCCCATTCAGGAGATTTGGGAGGTATTTCTTACGTTGTTCCTCAGTTCCTTTTTCATAAATATGACCGACACCTAAGGAGTTATGTGCTTCAACAGTGATTCCTGTGGATCCACAGACCCGGGAGATTTCTTCCAGTGCGGTCATGTAACTAACGCGGTCGATACCTGCGCCACCATATTTCTTTGGAACAGTCATGCTCATAAGGCCGAGTCCCCCCATTTTTTTATAAAGCTCATGAGGGAAAAATTCTTCCTTGTCAATTTTTGAAGCGAGAGGTTTAATTTCTTTTTCAGCAAATTCTTTTACTGTTTTTTTAAACATTTTCTGCTGTTCGGTGAATTGGAAATCCATAACAATCCTCATACCCTGATGGGTAATGGGTCTTTAAATTTACGCCTCGGGGTATCGAAGATTTTTTGTAGTGTTAACTGTTGACGTCAGTAGGGAGTTTTTAAACACCATCTCTTAACCGAGAGAGGATGTGATTGGGAATGGTTCTAGTGGAAAATAACCAGGGAATGCAGAAGGGTACAGGGAAGCTTGTTGGGTGGCATGATCCTGATGAGAATCGTCAGTGGATTCTTACAAATAAATCAAGGTGTCTTGAGGATAAACGGATGACTGTTACGGAGGCTGTTTCTCGATTTGTAAAAGATGGATCGTTGCTTGCAATGGGTGGGTTTGGCCACGTAAGAGTGTCTATGGCTATTGTCTATGAGATGATTCGGCAGCGGAAACGGAATCTTACAATAACGGGGAAGACTGCAGTGCATGATCTCGATCTCCTTGTTGGTTCTGGGTGTGTGAACACCGTAGAGGTCGCGTACTCATTTGGCCATGAGCTGCGTGGGTTGTCGCCTGCGTCTCGACGGGCGGTTGAGACTGGTCGCTGCAAGGTTTCTGGTGAGATTAGTAACGCGGGGTATCAATGGCGATTTCTTGCTGCGATGATGGGGCTCCCTTTTATTCCGACGAGGGTGATGCTCGGAACGGATACGTTTAAGAAGAGTTCTGCGCAGACCATGACCGATCCGTTTAGTGGGAAACCGGTTTGCCTGCTTCCTGCGTGTTACCCTGATGTCGCGGTGATTCATGTTCCTCGGTGTGATAGGTTTGGGAACGCGCAGATCGATGGAATTATGGTTGAGGATTTTGAGTTGTCAAGAGCAGCACGAAACTTAATTCTGACCACGGAAAAAATCGTTGATAGTAATCAGATTCGGCAGGAGCCGTGGAAGACGGTGATTCCTTTTTATCTGGCAAGTGCGGTGGTTGAGGTGCCGTTTGGGTCGCATCCGTGTCAGATGCCATATTTGTATTTCTTTGATGAGGATCATATTGGTGAATGGCTTTCATTGTCAGCAACCGATGATGGAGTTCGACAGTATCTTGATAAATACGTGTATGGGGTGGATGATTTCCAGCAATACCTGAAGTTTGTTGGGGGTGTAAAGAAACTTGCGCAGTTGAAGCGGATTGAGCATTTTAAGGAACCTATGAGTGCGCCATGGTTGAAAGCAAAGAACGAGAAAAAACCTTTAAAAGAACCGTATTCTTCAACGGAGTTACTTGCGTGTGTGGCCGCTCATATTCTTGAGGATAAGAAATCAGTGTTTGTTGGGACCGGTCTTCCGATAATCGCTTCGATGCTTGCACAACGGACACATGCGCCGAACCTACTATTATTCTTTGAGGCGGGTGGGATTGGACCAGAAATGCCAGTGCTTCCGATTAGTGTTGGTGATTCTCGGACGTTTTATCATGCGGTCGCTGCCTCGAGTATGCATGATTCCATGGCGATGGCGCAGGCGGGGTACATTGATTATGGGTTCCTTGGCGGCGCACAAATCGATATGTATGGGAACCTTAACACGACCGTGATCGGACCATATGAACATCCGAAAGTAAGGCTCCCAGGCAGTGGTGGTGCGAACGACGTTGGAACACTCTGTAATAATACAATTATTATTATGCGGCAGGATAAGCACCGATTCCTTGAGAAGATTGATTTTCTGACAACACCAGGGTATCTCAATGGGTTTGATTCGCGGGAAAAAACCGGGTTGCCTGTTGGAAGTGGTCCGTATCGGGTGATTTCTCAGCTTGGTGTTTATGGGTTTGATGATGAGTCGAAACGAATGAAACTGCTCTCTATACACCCTGGTGTAACCATTGATCAAATCAAAGAGAATAGTGGATTTGAAATAATTATCCCTAAAAAAATTTCAGTAACAACACCACCTTTACAAAAAGAGTTAGCAATATTAAAGAAAATTGATCCTGCAGGAATGGTTATTGGAAAGTAAAAATTCTTTAGAAAATAACAACCTTTTTTAATTCTTTATGGTTTACCGGTTGGAGGACTGGTGCCTTTCAAGGGTTTTTTAGTCCTTAAGGGAGACGATAAATATGTCACGAAAAGTCTGTATAATCGGAGGAGCAACCACACCATTTGATTATGGTCCAACCGGTTTCGAAAGCATCGAAGGCGGAGCAGCCGAATGCGTAAAAGAAACACAACAAGACGTCCCCGAGTTTTCGCTACGTGATCTTGATCTCATGATTTATTCACATTTCTCTGTGCATTTCGGCCATCAACTCGCCCCAGAATGGATTATTCATGATCATCTTGGGCTTGTTGGTCTTCCTCATTACCGGGTGGAAAACGGGGGAAACACCGGTGGATCCGCGTTATATGCTGCCGCCCTTGCGGTCATGTCCGGCCACCATGATGTCGTCGGTATCGTCGGCTGGGAAACCATGGACACGGTTTCGCAATCACAAGGCAGTGAATTCATCGCGATGGCATCAGACATTAGATACGAGCTTATGGCTGGCGGTATCTACCCGATTTTCTACGCCGCAATGGCGAATAAATGGATGAAAGAAAACAAGGTTACTGAAGAAGACGTTGCGACGATTGCAGCGAAAAACAAGAACAACGCGATGGACAACCCCAAGGCGCAATGGTACCGCAACGAACATAGGTACATTACGGTTGATGATGTGATGAACTCGCGGCTCATCTCCTACCCGATTAAGAAATTAGATTGCTGTCTGATGACCAGGGGTGTTGCATTTCTCGTGGTCTGCTCTGAGGAGTACGCAAAGAAAGTCAACCCGGATCACTATGTGACGGTCGATGGCATGGGATTGTCTAGTTGCACAATTCGCGCCGGGGACCGACTGAATAACCCCGCCTGGAACGAACGCTATGGAGCTGGATACCCAGGGATGACCGAGTTTGCTGCTTGTAGGAACTCTGCTGAGCAGGCATATAAGATGGCGGGAATCAAAGATCCGGTAAAGGACATTGATTTTGGTGAGATCCATGATGCTTTCTCCACGTCCGAGGCACAAATTTACAAAGCTCTCGGGCTTGCTGATCAAACCAACATCGCTCAGTTTATTCGCGATGAACGCACCAGTGTGCATGGTGACATCCCGATGAACCCTGGTGGTGGACTGCTGGGTTACGGGCATCCTGTTGGCGCCACCGGTCTGATGAGCATCATCGAATGTTATTACCAGCTTGCAGGGATGATCCCTCAAAAACACCTGAGTAGAAAAACCGAGATCCCAAACCCAGAGTGCGGCATTGTCAACAGTCATGCAGGAACAGGAACTAGTATCTCTAACTTCATCCTCAGGAGGCATTAAGCAATGATGAAGACGGTTACTATAAAAAATAAAAAAAATAAATTTTCAGAAGCACCAGTTTTTACAGAAAAAAAAGACTATCGACCTGACGGAGTGAAAGAAACAGGTCTTGCCTTCGTCGGCCATGAAATCTCAGAGGACAGAACCACGATGAACCAATTCCTCCATTATGATCAACTCTATACTATTCGTCATGGTTGGAACAGTAAATTCTTTATTGGATTATTGGACGGAAAAATCATGGGAACACGCTGCCCGAGATGCGGTGATTCCTGGGTACCTGTTCGTACACATTGCTGGAACCTGGATTGTAACCTTGAAAAAACTGAATGGGTGGGAATGCCGCTCACCGCGAAGGTTCACACTTGGACGGTTGCTGGGTGGAGTGGACGCTCATCGCTCAAACGACTCCCGATTATCCTCGTTTATGCTGTCATCGGTGACAGCAAAGTTGCGATTGCTAACGAACTCCACGGCCTCAAACCCTGGGATGTTGAATTCGACATGCCGCTGAAAATCGTGTTTAAACCCAAAGAACAACGCATTGGAGCGGTTACTGATTTTCATTTTGAGCCTGCGGATGGCTGGAAACCATCACCGATGAACAAAGAAAAAGAACGGATCAAGAAACTTGTAGAACCCGTGTATGAATGGGTAAAAACCCTCGAGTAACCCTTTAATTTAATAAGAAAAAAGAGAAGTGATTTTTAGTTACTGGGAAAGATTATTTTAGAATGTAACATGATTTTTTCCTTTTATCAATAAAAGTCTCAATCTATTCTTATCTTTTCTTTTACAAATTCAATTAGTTGTTCTTTGGTGAATGGTTTCTGTAAGAAATTTTCAATGCCGCTTGGCTGTTTTTTTAATGCAGGCTTCATTGAGAAGAGTGCGGTTGTTTTCTGACTCCCAGGCATTCTCGTATTTACAAGGATCAAATCAAAGGTTTCTTCGTTTTCCTCTTTGAGTCTGCCGAGTGCTTGTCGGCTGTTGGTTGCAGTAACGACTTCAACGTCTTCCTTTTCCAAAATAGCTTTGACTTGTTTCACAATATCAGTTTCCTCATCAACGATCATAATGGTTTTTATAATCACACCAGCAACACAGAAAACAGGTTGTATCCTTAAAACTCTTTTGATGTGGTTTGGGGAAAGTTTAAATCAACTCTCTGTTTACTCTTCTCTCGTATGCTGACTCGGAACGAAGCGTATGGGTTACTGAAGAAAAACCTCCGAACAGAAAACCTGATCAAACACTCCTTCGCAGTCGAAGCGATCCTACAGGAAATGGCAAAGAAATTAGGAGAGGATCCAGAGCTTTGGGGAATCACCGGCCTGTTGCATGACCTGGATTATGATTTTACAAAAAACGAACCTGAGCGCCATTCACTGGTAACCATTAAAGTATTGGATGATTTACTGCCTAAGGAAGCAATCAACGCAATCAAAGCACATAACTATCAATATACCGCACAGATACCACAAACCTATCTCGATAAATCATTGATTGCTGCAGATGCAGTCTCTGGACTAGTTATCGCCGCAGCACTGGTCATGCCATCTAAAAAACTTGCGGATGTGACACCAAAGACGTTAATTATAAAGTTTAAGGATAAATCCTTCGCTGCAGGCTGCAACCGAAAACGAATTGAACTATGTGAAGATATGGAACTAGAACTTCAGATGTTTCTTGAGCTGAGTTTGAACGCGCTTAAGAATATTGCTGATACACTGGGGCTTTAATACATGACACCACCACAGAATATATATGCAAAAACACATAATCCACATGCGAGGACCCAAGAAAGTGAGGAAGGATACTACCGTTTACCATTGCCCAATCGAAAGAACAATGAGCTGTTTGCGATTGCGGAACAGTTGCTGGGTGGTTCTCGTATTCACGTTGTTTGTGAGGATAAAAAATCACGAATGGCTCGTATCCCCGGAAAAATGAAACGTAAAGCACGGGTGCGCACTGGTGATCTGCTTATTATTAAACCATGGGATATCCAAAATGAGAAAGCAGATATTGTTTTTCGATACAGTAGGACTCAGGCGGGTAGTCTGAGTAGAAGAAAATTATTACCAGAGGAAATTAATGTCTTCTGATGAACTTCTTGATGACAAGTGGTTGAAAAAACTCGATCGACAATCACAAGCGATATTAGACCGTGTAGTTTTCAATCGGAAAACTTTTGGTGAAGTGTTTGATAAACAGACGCTTCTGCGGCTTGGGAAACTGATTTCTGATAAAATAATTGATCAAGTAGATTTCCCGATTTCTACTGGAAAAGAAGCGAATATCTTTCGTGGAACAACCCCTGAAAATGAGCTTGTTGCGATTAAAATCTACCGGACGTCAACCATGACCTTCAAACATATCGCTTCTTATATCGAGGGTGATCCTCGGTTTGCATATGGGTATAAAAACAGACGGGATATTATCGAAGAATGGGCAAAAAAAGAGTTTAAAAACCTCGATTTATTACATCGGACTAAGGTGCGGGTTCCAGCCCCATTGAAACGATTACATAACATACTGATTATGGAGTATATTGGTGATGAAAATAAAGCAGCGCCGATGTTAAAGGACGTGCTCCTTTCAAACCCGCAGAAGATATTTGACGAAATCATGACCTTTATTACTAGGATGTACAAGGTGCAGATAGTCCATGCAGATCTTAGTGCGTTTAATATTCTCATGTTTCAACACAAACCTTATATCATCGATGTTGGTCAGGCAGTACTCCTTGATCATCCATCCTCCTTGGAATTTCTGAAGCGGGATATTCATAATATCGTCCACTATTTCGAGAAATACGGGATAAAAAGCAATGAACGAGCAATCTTTGATAAACTGATGAAAAATAAGAAGTGATGATCCATGAAATATATACGTATTCCGAAGGAACGTGTCGGCGTATTGATCGGTAAGGACGGGGAAACGAAGAAGACGATTGAGAGAATCTCGCATGTGCACCTTGAGATAGATTCCGAGGAAGGAGACATAGCGTTTAACGAACAAGAAGCGAAAGACCCCCTCGTTCCATTAAAGGTAGAAGACGTTGTTCGTGCGATCGGACGAGGGTTTTCACCGGAACATGCCTTCCGTTTGTTCGGGGAAGAAACCGAGCTTTTTATCTTCGATATCTACGATTATGTCAGTAAGAAAGAATCGCATCTCTCCCGGATGAAAAGCAGGGTGATTGGACGGGAAGGAAAAACCAAACGGGTCATTGAAGGTCTTACCGGCGGAGTCCTTGCAGTCTATGGTCATACGGTCGCGGTGATTGCGGATTTTGAAACCATGGACATCGCGAAAAAAGCAATCGATATGCTCCTCAGTGGGAGCGAACATCCTACGGTGTATCGGTACCTTGAGCGAGAAATGAAAAAATTCCATCTAAACCGGCGGGTTGGTCGCGAATAAAAAAAAATGTTTTTTTTGGAAACCAACGTGTAACCCGAAACTTTTAATGCTCCTATGTGGATATTGCCTGTTCGCACGGGTTGTCCTATGGAAGATGATCTTACCTTACTTGGCGTTGTTCCTTCTGATCGGAAGAAATTGGAGAATATGGGGATTACGAGCCTGGAGCAGATTGCTATCATGTCTGTTTCTTCACTAGGGATGGGGGGGAGTAAAGGCACGATGCTGGTTCAACGGGCGCGGAACATCCTTGCAAATGAAAACATCCTTGATGTCTCAGTAAGTAATGGTGATCTTATTGAAGTAACCACAAAGAAGACAGATCGGGCGGTCATTAAATCCATTTTAAATGCACTCGATGTATATGCAGTTGGCTGGGGAAACGCTGCGTTAACCATCGAAGGGAATGTGTTGAAACTTACACGGAAGTCCGAAGCGTTTTCTAAAGTAATTTCGAAAGCGGAAAGTCTCTGTGAGATACTTGAATCAAAAAAAATGGAGGAACGCGAAAAAAGCGGGATTTATCTTCCCGAGGATGAACTCAAAAAGTTTGCAAAAGAACGTGGATTTGATGGATTCTGGGAGAACGTATTTCAGGAGATCCATGGCAATGATATTATGAAAAAGGTGATTGCTGCAAGTATGTTTTCAACCTTTAAAGAACCCGTGCATTCCCTGATTATCGGAGAGCCTGGGAGCAGCAAAACTATGGCTAAGGAAATCATCACAGAGCAGTTTTCTGATATTACGACCATTGGTGCGAACACGACGCGATCTGGTCTCGTATGTCATCTTGGGACTGGGGATCTTGGTGCACTTCCGCATGCGAACAGAAAACTGGTCTTGGTCGATGAGTTTGATAAAATCCCCGGGGAGGATATCGAGTATTGTTATGAGTTGTTATCAAACGGGAAATGCAGTGTGCATTCAGCAAAACTGCATCAGAACATCGAAAGCGAGTTTATCATGATCGCATTTGCAAACCCGAAGTCAAAAGTGTTCGGGAAGCACGCGCTCAATGACATTGGGTTGTCTCCTCTCTTAATGAGTCGTTGCGCGCTGGTGGTAAAAGTACAAAACATTGGAAAAGAAGACCGGTTGAATCTTTTCCGTAAAAAATTCTACGGAAAAGGAGAGATGAAAGAGAAACATGATTATTATGATCAATGGGTGAAGCTCGCACGACGATATGAACCAGCGATTACTGCTTCTGAGAATAAAGTGAACCGGTATCTTAATACGATGAACGAAATAGTAGAAGTTCATTACAATACGACATTGCGAAGGGATCTTCGGATGTCTGATTATCTTCGGAGGATACCGCTTGCTATTGCTCGTTCTTCGTTTAGCCCTGTTGATAACAAAGTTCTGTTAGAAGCGGAGACCTTGATGAAAGAATCAATTGAAACATGGGTGTGAGGTGAACAGTATCGATCTTTCTATTAATCCGAAAGATGTCTCTACCATCGTGAAAGAGTTCATCAGGACCTATGTGAAAAACTCAGGCTGTACAGGTGTTGTTTTAGGCTTGTCCGGTGGCGTAGATTCTGCAGTAAGTGCTGTCTTGTGTAAGGAAACGCTAGGAGTAAAGAATGTTCAATGTGTCTTTCTGCCTGATGAGACGACGCCAGCTCTCGATCGGAAACACGTGAAACTCTTTGTGAAAACATTTCATGTCCCTTTTAGGGAAATAGAGATTTCTCCGTTTGTGGAATCATTTCGTATAGCCCTGCGACAAAAAAAGAGGATGACGTTGGCGAATATCAAACCACGAGTGCGAATGATTCTGTTATATGAATATGCAAATGAGACAGGTAGTCTGGTCTGTGGGGCCTCAAATAAATCAGAAATCCTGGTTGGGTATTTCACAAAATATGGTGACGGAGGTGTGGATTTCCAACCACTTGGTGATTTGTATAAAACCCAGATCTATCAACTTGCGAAATATCTGAAAATCCCTGCTCCGATTATCAAAAAACCACCGACCGCGGGATTATGGGTTGGACAAACCGATGAAAAAGAACTTCGGATGAGCTATCAGACCCTTGATCAGATCTTATATGGATTGGAACTCAAAATTGATGTCGGTGAGATACAAAAATTCACAAAAGTATCGAAAGAACAAATCGAACGGATCCGAAAGATGCGGATTACAAGTCAACATAAAAGGCGGACTCCCTTAATTCCAAAAATCGGGGTTAGAACATCAGGTCTTGACTGGCGTTCCCCAGTGCAGGAAGGATAACAACGTTTAGAAGAACTTCCACATCGTAAATTCCCTTGTCGAATTATGACCCGCGGTATCATACGCAATAACTTTTACGGTGTGTCTAAAGAATGCAATGTTGTTCCACGTCCAGCTGTATGGTTCTGTGATGTCGGTTGATCGGAGCGTGTTATCGATATAAAAATCTACTTTTTCGATTTCATAGTCTTTACTGGCTGCAGTAGTCTCAATCGTAATCTTGCCGATACTCAACGGCGTGAAAAACGGTAGAATCTTTTTATCACCGATATAGACTGCTTTCTCTGGTCTGGTGACCTTCATTTGTATCTGGGTTGGGATGCATAACGTAGGATCACCGAAAACGACCATGCCGTAGTACCATTCTTTCTCCCATTGTTCGTAGGGTGCTTGGGCATCGAACCATTCACGGAACGCTTCACCGATGCTTTTTCCTTCGCTGAGTGGTTGGGTGAAATCATTAAAGTTCAGCATGCTGCCGCTTTTTGATGAAGCTACAGTGATTAATCCATAGGTTGTATGAAAGACATATGACCCGGCAAGATAGTTTTCATCGGTGAACCTGCCTGGTCCGCACGCAAAGAGGTTGTAGAACAGGACCGGTGGGTCTCGGTCCTGAATATCTTGTGATAGCACCCATGCGCCATGATCATAGAAACCACCAAGGTTAAACGGGTACCCGTTTCCGATGCCTCGTTCCCAAGTGCCAAAGGGAGCAGTATCACCTTGGCTTGGTGTCACGTTTGCTTCATCGCCGAGATAATCAGTGATTAATCGAGTATCTTTCTCTGGATTGACATAGGGACCGTTCGCCAGCCAGGTACCAATGTAGGTGATCGGTGTTGGTTCCGGATCATAGGAAAGGCCATTTACTGCGCCGCCATCTGGTGTGCAGAACCGGACGCTAAATCCATGGTCACCCATCCATTCAGAAATTTTTATTAAGAGTCTGTTTTCCCCAGCTTGAAGGGTGACGTTGACTTTCTTCATATCGGCTTGGAATCCCCCATACCGGTTATCGAACAACACTTCGTTGCCGTTGAGCCATACCCGTGCACCATCATCATATCCCATCCAGAGTTGGCAGGTTGTTTCTGCTGTGGCGTACACGAGGGCAAACGCGTAACACACCCCGTAATCAGCGTCATCACAGTACTCACCCATATTAATGTAGGGATTGCCTGAGTCATACCTGGTCCATGTTTTATTCCCTGTTTCATCTCCTTCCGTTGGGTTAATGGATCCTTCGTTGACACCAAGGTAATTCGTCGTCAGATACTCCCAGAATCGGTCTGAGGTGTCTTGATGAAACCCATTGAGTATGAAACTACGGATATAGTCTGCTTCACCGCCGTATAAAGCAGGGTTGTTCAGTTGATACGTGAGATCATCAAACGTTACGCTGTTTATATCAGTAAACCGAGCGGAAAACCGATAGTCACCTCCTTCTTGACTGACTTTGCAGAGCAGTTGATTCCATCCAGAGTTCAAGGAGGTATTTGCGATGTATCGATCCGGGCCCCATCCGCCATAACGATCTTTTGTAATCACGTTGAGTCTGTTCACCCATGCTTTGATGCCGTCATCGCTTCCAAGAAGTAGTTTTGCTGGCCTTGTGGTGGGACTGTACACGTAGACATGAGCGTATGCTGCTGACTCGGTCGGACGTGTGCTAAAATAATGCCCGCCTGAGTAACTATGGACACAGACTTGGACAAAATGCTGCCCGAGGTCCATTTGATTCAGATAATCTTCCGCGGTGGTAAAGAACCCATAATCATACCGTGTCAGGTTGTTTCCATAAATAAGGTCGAGGTTCACATCCATGTCAAACCAGTCTTCTTCAACGTACTCAAGCCCTCGCCACGGTTGCGTAAGTTCACCGGTTCGGTACGCATGTGCTTTTGCAAAGTAGTCATTGACCATATTTGCTTCTGTATCATAGGTTAGAGTATACGCGTAGATACGACCAACATACACTTCCGGTCCCATGTCACCAGAACCAGCTTCATGGACCTCATAGACCCCATCATGATCATTGTCCTGCCAGGTTCCATCGAGATCCATATAAAACAAATCACTGGGGAACACGTCACCGGAGACCTCAGCCCATGCAGCGGTCACATCACCAATTAAAAGGATTCCACTGGTTCCTGCATTGTATCGCGTTTGTATCCATGATTTGATGTCCTCAGAAGTACCACCAGAAACCTTTTGCAGAAATACCGTGTATCCCTCTAAGTCAAGATCAGCAAGATACTGGGTCAGACTGATTTCGATCGCTGGGTATAAGGATTCGTTAACAAGGATTGCAAACGAATTATTCTGAGAAAAACCATCAGCGTTCAAACCATCTGGTGTTGAAAAACGAGCGGGGGTTAACGGATGATTTTTGAGATAATCGTTGTAGGTCCCTGGCAACTCTCCCGTAGGTGAATACCATTGCAATTTTTCGATAAGTCGTCCATCCTGCTTACTAAAACCATCATGATTGATGCGAGCATCTCCCTGAGTAAAGCGCTTATTTGTTTCACCTCGTATAAGTACGGCTGGTGTCATTAGCAGCACGAGACTAAGAAATACAAGTACTATCAATTTTTTCTTCATTAAATCTCCCTATTATCGATGCTATTGATTAGTCTATTACCGTATTCTCTTTTTTAATCTTTCGTCTTTTTTCTGGTCTTTTTGAGAAAGTATCCTAATAATGTCTATCTTTGTTAACGAAACAGAAATTTCTTGCCCGTGATCTTCTCATATGCTTCTTGATATTTCTTTGTCGTCTCGCTGATTATTTCCTTTGGCAGATGCGGTGGTGCTGAATTATGATCCCATCCAGTTGAATTCAGATAATCACGAACATACTGTTTGTCAAAACTTGGTTGTGATTTGCCAGGCTCGTAACTCTCTGCAGGCCAAAACCGCGATGAATCAGGGGTTAACGCCTCATCAATCCAGATGATCTCGTTGTGATACTCCCCGAATTCAAACTTTGTATCCGCGATAATGATCCCGCGTTTCCTTGCGTATTCAGCTGCGGTATTATAGATTTTAAGGGAATAGTCATTCAATTTATTCGCAACATCAGAGCCGACAAGTTTTTCCATCTCAGCTAGGGAGATGTTGATGTCATGTCCTGATTTTGCCTTGGTTGAAGGAGTAAAAAGCGGTTCAGGGAATTGCTCTGATTCCTGCAGGCTGCTTGGTAGTTTCATTTCGCAGACCGTGCCATCTTTTTTGTATGACCTCCAGGCTGATCCCGAGATATACCCGCGTACGATACATTCAATGGGGATGACCTTTGTTTTTTTCACAAGCATACTGCGGTAGATGAGTTGTTTTCGATGCTCTTGTAATTCTTCTGGAAATTCATCGACATCTGTGGAGATCACATGGTTGGGTACAATCTTTTTTGTATAATCAAACCAGAATTTCGATAGTTGTGTGAGACAAACTCCTTTCGAAGGAATAGGATCTGGAAGTACAATATCAAATGTGGAGATCCTATCTGTTGCTATCAATAAAAGGTTGTTATCTACTTCGTAGATATCACGGACTTTTCCTTTATTTAATATTTTTACTGGTAAATCTGTGTTTACTACAATGTTTGTATTCATCACGTTTTCTCCCTTATGAGATTTTTGCTCCTTCTTTGACCTTACGGTCGGTGACCACGATATTACCTTTTATTTTAAGCGGTTTTCCATTATATACCACATTTCCTTTTAGATCAACGGTCAATGGTGCTTCTTTAAACGCCTCAAACTCTAGTACGGATACAGGTTCTCGGGCGATACCCTCCACGCCAACCTCTGCGCCAGGGGAGCTGTCCTTCGGGTCCAACAGCGATACCACACCGTTTTCATCCGTTGCAGCAAGTAACATACCTTTTGATTCGACGCCGCGAATTACGGCTGGTTTGAGATTTATCACCATTACAATCGATTTCCCTAGGATCTCTTGTTTCGGATAATATGGTTTCATTCCAGCAACTATCGTGCGTTTTCCTAGTGGTCCGAGCGCAACCTGCATGATATAGAGTTTATCTGCCTGAGGATGGTCTTGTACATCAAGGATTTTCGCTACCCGTAAGTCCAGTTTGGAAAATGGATCAGATTCATGGACGATTTCTTTTAACTCCAATTTCTTAAATAAGGGGATGGGTGTTTCTAATTTGGTTCCTTCTCGTAATTCGATAATAGCATCATCCCAGTTTTTTATCGCATGCATATGTCCTAGCATTTTCCAAATTTTTTCTGATGAGAAGGGGAGAAAGGGTGCCATACAGACCGCGAGTGCTTGTACCAGCCGTAAACAGATATGTACGACGGTTCCACAGCGTTCTTTATCGGTTTTTAGTAATACCCATGGCTGATTCCTGTCGAAATATTGATTTCCATATTGAGCAAGATTCATTCCTACTCGTAATCCTTTCTTAAAAGAACATTGTTCGAGTGCTTCTCCGACTTCTTTATAAGTTTCTTCGATCTTTTGTACAGCCTCGTTATCCATTTCATTAAGGGTACCTAATTTTGGTATGGAACCGAAATTCTTGCTTGTGAAGGTTACGACACGGTGAATATAGTTCCCGTAGGTTCCAAGGAGTTCGTCGTTATTTTTTGAGACAAAATCATTCCATGTCCAGTCTGCATCTTTATTTTCTGGCATGTTAATGGAAAGATAATATCGAATAACATCTGGGTCGAATCGTTTCAGGATTTCAGGGACCCAGATTCCTACACCTCTACTTTTTGAGAATTGCTCTCCTTTTAACGTCAGATATTCGTTGGCGGGGATGTTATAGGGAAGATTCAATGTTTCGTCATACCCCATGAGAATAGACGGCCAGATGATGGAATGGAACGGGATGTTATCTTTTGCTAGGAAATAGTAATGTTTAGCTGCTGGATTCTTCCACCATTCTCGCCATTTTGATGGTTCTTTGTGTTTTTTGGACCATTCTTTACTTGCGGATAGATACCCTATCACCGCGTCAAACCAGACGTAGATACTTTTATTTTCGAACCCAAACACCGGAACCTTGATCCCCCAATTTATGTCTCGAGTGATCGCGCGGTCATGTAATCCGTTCTGTAGCCAATTATTTGTAAATTTCAGGACGTTTGCTTTCCAATATTTCTTTTCTTTGAGCCATTCTATCAACTTTGGTTCAAAGGTACTCAAAGCAAAGAACAAATGTTCTGTTTTTTGTTTGACCGGTGTTCCCCCGCACACCTTACATCGTACATTAAGTAATTCAAAAGAATCCAGGAGTTTCCCGCAGTTATCACACTGATCACCTCGTGCTCCTTCTTTATGACAGTACGGACAGATCCCTTCGACATATCGGTCAGGGAGAAACCGTACGCACGTTGGACAGTACAGCGCATCAATACTCTTTCGAGAGATATATTTCTTTTGATAGAGATCTAAGAAGATTTCTTGGACGGTTGCTTCGTGATTCGTGGTCGTTGTTCGCGTGAATATATCAAAAGAGATTCCGAGCTGTTTCATGTTTTCGGTATGTTCCTTGTGGTAGCGGTCAACGATTGTTTGCGGTGTTGTTTTTTCTTTGTCCGCTGTGATGGTGATAGGGGTACCGTGTTCGTCACTGCCTGAGACCATGAGAACATCTCTCCCTTTCAGCCGGTTGTATCGAGCAAAGATATCAGCGGGAAGGTAACACCCAGCGATATGCCCGAGATGTAATGATCCGTTTGCGTATGGCCATGCGACGCCAATAAAGACCTTCTCATCCATGAAAATCCTAACTGAATACTGAGCACAACATTTAATTCTTTGGTTAGAAACTGACCAATTTTGGAACAATAAAACAGTCATAATACTATGGGAGAAATTCCATTTTTTTTTACTTATTTCAAATACTAATATAAACGATAACTTTTAGGATATGGTTTATAAACTTATACAAGTTATGAGTATTATCCCTTTTTCAGAGGAGTATCTGATGCGGATGGAAACAAACAATCGAGGTTTTGCGTACCTTCGCCTTCTGAGACCTCAGGGAGCAGCCGCTACTGGGGCGGTAGGGGTTATCGGCGCCCTCATCATGGGTCTACGTAACTCCCTTCTTTTATCATTACTTTTCTTAGTTGGAGTTCTGGTCCATTTTTTTCTCTTTGTGTTAAATGAATATGCTGACGTTTTTATTGATTCGCATTCCCGTGATTTGCAGAAAAAACCACTGGTAAGCGGTGTGATTACCAAGCGTCAGGCTCTTGGTATCGCTGTAATCTCCGTGGTTGGTGCCTATAGTCTTATCGCGGTGTTTTTCTCATCGCTGTATTCCTTTGTTTTTTTCTCGCTGGCTGTTCTGTCGGCGATTATCTATGATCTTTTCGGGAAAAAAATTCCTTTAGGAGATTTGTTTGTTGCAGGGACCTGTTTTTTCTTTTGTTTCTTTGGTGCAAGCACAGTTTCCATTCATTTTTCCCCGTTGGTGGTTATTGTTTCGTGTGTGATGTTTTTCCACATCCTATTCAACAATACCGTTGAGGGGGGTTTAAAAGACGCAGACCATGATTTTCTTGCCGGTGCAAAAACCACGGTGGCCCGCCTGGGTGTCAAAGTCCACGAAGGAAAACTCATGATCACCCCGCAATTCACGGCGTTCAGCTATGGGATAAAGCTCACGTATATCGCGCTTATTATCTTTGCAGGGTTCCAGCCAGAGCTCAACCTCTGGTCTTCGGGGTACTATCTCATTTATGGCGTTATGCTCTTGCTTGTGGTGGTCATCTTTGTGACGTTGTACCGGTTCTGGCATCCGCCAGTGTTTGACCGGCAACGATTAATTAAGATTTTTGGTCCGCATGAGATAGCATCCTATTTCCTTGGACCGATTATCCTTGTTCCAATGCTTGGGTATGGGTTGGTTTTACTTCTACTCTTGCTGCCTGTCGGATGGTTCATGGTGTGGAATTTAATTCTCTATGGAAAACCCATGCAGCCACAGGTATAGCTACACATCTTAAAAAATAATCATCCCAAATGAAATATCAGTTTTATTAGAAAGCCGCTGAAGGAATCTTACAAAAGCCCCAATTCCTATTTTTGAACATGATAACGAGGAGGTTTGTTCATGTTTCTTCTAGTTTGTCGCTTTTGTATAAAAACGTTTGGCTAGGGTTGAGGATATGTTTTTAAAGGGGATGTTTGTTATAAAATTGTAGAATGGGGGAAAGGTATGGATAGAAATCCTCTGATTGGGGTAAGTATCTGTGCTGTGGTTCTTCTGATTCTTGGTTCGTTTACTAATGTGGTTGGATATCAGTCTGTGAAATCAAATACGGTGAATGATTCTCCTTTATTTAGAACAAGGGCACAGAGAGCCACTAATCAACAGCAGAATATCATCACTTATAAGTATCTTGGAAAGGGGAATGGAAATCTATTATATTTTCCAATGAGAGATAACAGAACTGAATTACTGAAAAGAGCCATAGAATATATCAGTAAAATGGATGACAAAGCATTTGCTCAGTTCACAGCATTATGTATCCAGAAAGTTAATCAGGATAAAACTCTTAGTGATGCGAACCCTAATGAGATTACACGGATACTTCAATTGTTAAGAACAAAATCTGAAACAATAAAACACATTCTTATCAACGAAAATAATCAAAAAATAACATCATTTGATTTTTATACTATTTGTCATTGGATTCCAGGATGTATACCTATTTTAACTCCGCTTCTTACATTTATTTGGGTAATTATTGCTATAATTTTTTTATTCGCAGAAGTTATTAAAACTGCTATACTTTCATGTCTTCCTTATCCTGGCTGCTAATAAGGAGGAAAACCAATGAAAAAGAAAGGTTTGGCAGTTGGAATCATTCTCTTGTTCGTTGGAACCTGTATCATTCCAGCGATTGCACAAGATATAGAGAAATCATCTTTGCCAACATCAAGAGGCAATTGGTTGTATGTTGGTGGGAGTGGACCTGGGAACTATACGAAGATACAGGATGCTATCAATGATTCATCTGCTGGTGATACCGTTTTTGTCTATGATGATTCATCACCATATTATGAGAATGTGGTAATAAATAAATCTATAAATCTGATAGGTGAAAATCAAGAGACAACGGTTATTGATGGCAATGGCGGTTTCATAGTTGTTTTTCTTACTGAGATGGCATTCGTTGAGTATGTTGCAGTAAATGGATTTACGATACAGAATGGTAGGATAGGAATAGACTATGATACAGGGATTAATAATATAAATATGCAATCTCTTTTGCTGAACCGAAAGTATACTTCTTCGGCTGGTTTTTATAATAACACCCTTATAAACAATGAAATAGGTATTGAGGTAGGATGGGGGTCAGAAAATGTTTTTTTATATAACAATAAAATTACAACCAATAAAAAGGGCATAGTATTAGATAATTGTTATTTTGATAACGATATATATGAAAATACCATAGTGGACAATGATTATGGCATATGTTTGTATAATTCCCCTGTGAACTATATTATAGAAAATAGTATCATCTCAAACAAAAATGATGGTATAGCTCTATCTTATTCTGATTCTAATACCATCACTCGGAATACTATCATTAATAATACTAATGGGATAAACCTCTCAAATTCGGATAACAACTTCATCGATTATAATCAGGTTAGATACAACTATTTTAGCGTTTTTCTATACTATTCACATTCCAACGATATAAATAAAAATGTCATCACTGAAAATACACTTGGCATATGTTTATTAGAATCATCTAGGAATGATATTCAAGGAAATACATTAGAAAATAATGAATATGCAATTAGTCTAGTATTATTCAGTGAACAAAATAAGATAATTGGCAATACTATAAAAAGCAATTCAATTAGAGGCTTATCACTTGATGGTTACTGTGATGAAAACATCATCCATAAAAACAATTTTATAAAAAACGATAGACACGCTTATTTTAGTAATTCCTTTCAAAATTCCTGGGATGAAAACTATTGGGATAACTGGATTGGACTTAAAATTAATTTGTCGATATTTCAGAAATTTCCAAAGGTAATCGTTGGTCAAACCATGATCACCTGGATAAATTTTGATAGGCATCCAGCAAAAGAACCATATGATGTCCCAGTGATAAGTTGAAAAGAGAAAGTATGAAATTGTAGGGATGAGGAACAGATGCAAAAGAATCTTGAAAGGAAAGGTTTGGCGGTTGGAATCATTCTCTTGTTCGTTGGGATAGCTGTTACTCCGACTACGGGAATTTCTTATAAGCGTGATGATACTATTCCACCTGTGACCACTATATCTTTTAATCCTCCAGAACCTGATGGTGAGAACGGCTGGTACATAAGTAATGTTACGGTCATACTGAATGCTACAGATGATAGTTCAGGAGTAAATATCACAAAATACAGCATTGATGAAGCACCCTGGGAGACCTATACAGAGCCATTTATCCTAAATAAAGATGGAGATGACCTTTTGATAGAGTTTTTTTCAATTGATAATGCTGGTAATACAGAACCAGTGAAGAATGCAACTATAAATATTGACCAAACAAAACCTGTGATGTGGCTATGGTATAATGTCACAGATGGAGGAAACGCTTGGTGTGGTTGGAATCTTACCTTTTACGTAAAAGCTATTGATTCTATGAGCGGTATGAACAGAGCGGAGTTTTTTAAAGATGATGAACTGCAGGAAACCGTTACTGGTCCTGGGCCATTTTATGAATGGGTATTTCATTTTATAATATTTTATGCATTTCATGTTAGAGGATTAATTCGTAATCGAGAAATTACAGAAGAATACGTGAAATTTTATGCCATAATAGTAAAAATTTCAGGACTTGGATATATACCGTCGTTTTGTGCTTATGCTTATGATAACGCTGGAAACTGGATGTTTGAATCAATTGAACACCCCTCTCCCCCAGTAACAATCAAACCTGGTTTTTACCTGTTTCAGAATGTAACACTTCCAAACAACTATACAGGATTTATAGGTAAATCTCTTATTTATGCAACATTCGATAATAGTTAGTTGAACGTTTATATCGATTAATAAATTGATAAGAGAACATATGCAATTGTAGATGTGAGACCTTACCTCCCAGACATACCTAGACCCTGTTCTTATGTAAATATAGGGATTTTGGCTTAGGAATGGTTTGATTATCTATATATAGCAATTTCCACGCTGTTTTATGCTATAGATGATAAGATCAGATTTCTAATCTTTATTATGTATAAGCAAGTTAGCTGTATCTGTTGCATACCTCTGTATCAAGGGTACCATTATGCTTTAGGGGAAGAATTTATTATAATAAGAATGAAGCATAAGTGTATATTCTACTCGAAAAATCTCAAGGAAAGTTTTAAATATGACGCTAGTTCTATACAATGCCATTAAGGATCAACTTAATGAAAAATGGTACTTCATTACCTTAAGATTACCGATTTACTTCCTCTCAACACATATGCAAAAATAGTAGCAAGATTGGGAGAAAAAAGATAGACTTCTGCCGTTACGCGCAGAACCAAGTGCTATTTTTCAAAGAGTTGATGAAATAAGAGGTGAAGATAATGGTCATTGACCCATCAACTACAAAATATTTAATTAAGGCTAAAATAAAAGCAGATGGAATCATCGAAAAATCAGATGTTGTCGGAGCTATCTTTGGTCAAACCGAAGGGCTTCTTGGTGATGAACTGGATCTTCGGGAATTGCAACGATCCGCCCGGGTCGGACGAATTGAGGTAGAACTTGATTCGAAGAATGGGAAAAGCGATGGTGTTCTTACGTTACCGACGTCGTTGGATAAAGTAGAGACGGTTATTCTCGCAGCAGCGTTTGAAAGCATTGATCGCGTTGGGCCATGTAAAGCAACGATCCATGTTGAGGAAGTCGAGGATGTTCGTGTCTCACGACGAAAACAGGTTATCGAGCGAGCGAAAGCATTGTTAAATGACGTGATGGAAAAAAGCAAGACCGACAGCGAAAGCATTGCAGAGAATGTTCGACAGGCAGTACAAGTGGAAGAAATCACGAGTTACGGTCATGATCATTGTCCTGCTGGTCCTAATATCAATGAAAGTGACGCTATCGTTATTGTTGAAGGTAGACGTGATGTGCTTAACCTCTTGAAATATGGGATTAAGAACGTGATTGCGGTTGGTGGCACGAATGTTCCACGGACCGTTGTTGATCTCTCAAAAGAGAAAATCACGACCGTATTTGTTGACGGTGATCGTGGTGGCGAACTTATTCTAAGAGAGTTGTTGCAGGTTGCTGATGTTGATTTTATTGCACGGGCACCGCAGACAAGAGAGGTTGAAGAAATCCCACAGAAACTCATCATGAAGTCATTGAAGAATAAGATCCCGCGTGAGCAGTACATGGATATGTATAATATTAAGATTGAGGGGAAGAACGGGGAAGACAAGCGTCAAGAGAATGGTGAGAAACAACAGCAGAAGATGAAAAAAGAGTTTTTCCCAAAGAAAAAAGAACAGCAACAGCCACGGAAGGAAGAAGACGAAGGACTGAATGTTGTAGAAGAACCGGTGATTACCACAGAGAAGCAGAAGAATTACGAGACGATCCTTAATGAGATTTCTGGCTCATTAAAAGCAGTATTGTTAGATGAGAATGGGAAAGAGATAAGGACTATTCCTGTCCGAGAACTCACCGATGAGATAAAGAAAGGCGATAATGTCTCTGCCGTCGTCTTTGATGGTATTGTCACACAACGTTTGTTGGATATTGCATACAATAAAAACGTCAAGGAAATAGTTGGTATCAAACTCGGTAATGTCGTCAAAATGCCCAAAGCAGTGAAAGTGTTAACAAAAAATGATTTTCAATGATTATGTAACATACGAACGAGTTAACAGTCGTGCGAGTGTTAAGCAGTTGCATACGAAGCAACCGTGAAAAAATATAAAAAGTCTTTATAGTATTCTCGACATGGGAAAGGCAAGAACAATGCAGAAAGATGAACTCATCCAACTCCACACTTTTTTATATCAGATACGAAGTCAACTTGAACAAATCTGTGAACACGACGGGTGTAACCACAGTTCATATGAGAAACTGGAGATCACACCGTATCAAATCCACAAGTCAAAACGGGAGCATAAACTCGCGGTGTTTACCTTGAGTAAAGATATCGCGGGGATCCTCTCGAACAATAATGGTGACCCAGGATTGGAGAAAATCGCAAATCGTCTCGATCAAATGGCTATTCGGTTCATGACTGAGAAAGAAAAAGATGATCATCGGTCATAGTTCTTTGCTCATGCTGTAGGCGTCTTCTCCATTTTGATAGAACTGGTGTAGTGTTTCTCGTAGGGTAAATCCTTGTTTTTTATAAAACTCGAGAGCACCTTGGTTGGTAGTTCGCACTTCAAGCTCTACTTGAGTTACCTGCTGATTTTTCATCTCTATAAGGAAGTGCGTCAGCAGTGCAGCACCGATACCTTGTTTTCGATTGTTATTGTTTACGGACAGCATAAGGATTCGTGCGGTGTTTGTTGTTGTTTTGATACCGATGAGAAACCCGATGAGGGTATGATTGTACAGGGCGACGAGGAAGCCTTCAGGAAATGATTCGTAGAATTGATTAAAGATTGAGGGGTTGTATCGTTCTGGTAATGTGTCGTACGCAAGTGCGATCACCGGAAAAATATCGTTGGCTTGTACGCGTCGGGTTTTCAGCACAAACGGTGAACATACGTAAGAGTATAAAGGATTAGCGGTATGTTTAATAATGTTCGGGAAATATGGGTCGATGCGAGGTGTTTCTCATCAGCATCGATGATATTATCGTTACACGAATTATCTTTGAACGTTTTTCTAAAGAATTCAGCTCTAGCTTTGAGGTGGATGTTGCTATTGCTGGTGCAGGTCCCGCAGGTTTAACCGCTGCGAAGTATTTAGCGAACGCAGGGAAAAAGGTTGTTTTGTTTGAGCGTAAGCTTTCTGTGGGTGGCGGCATGTGGGGCGGCGGCATGACGTTCCCGGTTATTGTCGTGCAAAAAGAATCCAAATATATTTTAGAGGATGCTAATGTCCGAGTGAAAAACGAGGGGAACGGGTATTACAGTGCTGATTCGATAGAGGTTACGACAAAGCTCTGTTCGGCTGCGATTGATGCTGGTGTTCGTATTTTTAACTCGATTTCTGTTGAGGACGTGCTGCTTGATAAAAAGAAGGTCAATGGGTTTGTGATTAACTGGAGCGCGGTGGGGATTGCAGGGTTGCATGTGGATCCGTTGTCGATTCGTGCGAAGTACTGTATTGATGCAACCGGTCATGCGGCCGAGATTTGTCATATTGTGAGGCGGAAGGTCGGGTCTCTGAACACGCCGAGCGGGGATCTGGAGAAAGAACGTTCGATGTGCGCAGAGATAGGAGAACGAACAGTTGTGGAAAACACAAAAGAAGTGTATCCTGGTCTTTTTGTTGCTGGCATGGGTGCGAATGCGGTGTATGGTGCGCCGCGTATGGGTCCGATTTTTGGTGGAATGCTTCTTTCAGGGGAGAAAGCAGCGAAATTGATCTTGAAAAAACTCAAATAGTGCGAGAATACGTCGACGGGTTTGAGACTTTTTCCTTTTTTTATGTGACTGTGCTTTCCTCACGTCTAGGGTTTGTCATGCTTTTATTATAAATATTTTATTGCAAAAGAATTAAAAAGATAATTGTATATTACTTCTCGCATCAAATATAATGTCGTAAAGTCGGGAGGTATAAAATGAGTCGAAGAAATTTTAGGAAAAGTGAAAGTGGGGATGTGTTAGGCATTCCGATGTATCTGATCATCATTATGATTGTTGCAGTAGCAGTGATTGCAGCAGTCATTTTTATGATCCCGAAAGGAACACGAACGATGAATACACAAGTAACCGGGAATGCTCTTCTCGCAGAAAGCCCGGGGAGTGCTGGTGGTGGATCGTTTACGTTTTCGAAAACGTATACTATCTGGGTGAAGGTCACAACGAATGATCAGCGTGCAGATCCGATCGCAGATGCGACGGTGACGCTGGTTGGTGCAGGGGTTGCTGGTCAAGCAAAAACCCTGACGAATGGTTCTGCGAAAATCACTGGGATTAAACCCGTTCTGGATGCTAACGTGAACGAGGCGTACCTGAAACTTACGGTGAAGGCTGCAGGGTTTGACGATTTTGCTGATACCAAAGCAGTGAGTGTTATAAGATTAAGTTAGAGTTTCGAAAAGAGCGAGTTTCGTACATCGATGATTCAATGGGTTAGTGTTGATACGAAATCGAGTTATACTGGGGGGAGTGTCGTATGTTAGTGAGGAAAAAGAGGGAGAATTTACTTAAAAAGAAAGTAATATCTGTAGACCCTTCTTCAGGGGAAAATCTACAGTCACTAGGGAGCTGGATTCGCAAGATTGAACAGTCAACCACAAGTGTGAGTTCTCGGTTATCTGCGGTGGAGAAACGATTATCCATCGGAATGATGGAATCTGGGAGTGTTCATCTTGTTACGATGGAAGGCCCGGTCGAGAAACTAGTTCTAAATGTAAAAAAGAAGAATGCGAGTGAGCTTGCACGAGTGCTTGATGGTGAATTGAGTCTTCTGCATAACGGGCTGGTGAAACAAGAGCAAGAACTCGGTCTTCTCAAAGAACAACTTGTGGTTGTCGAGAAGATGAACACGGCGATAACAGCAGAACTTCAGACGGTACACACAGCAATGTCGCAGATGAATACAACAATGGAGCTGCGGTTGGAACGAACGGAACGGCGAGAGCCGTTTGTGATGCGACTGGGGGCTATGGAGATTCCTATTGAGTTTACCGGTATCATCGGCGGTCTTCTTGCGTTTACCATCGCGATTCTTGTTGCAATCGATCAGAAAGCGGTTCTGCTCTCTCCGGTGTTTCTCTTTCTTGTTGGTGTTCTTTTCATTGGATCCACGATGTTGAAGATGGTTCGGGCTCGCTCTCGAAGTTCGTTGCGTCCTTACTTTACGATGCCGCTAAAAACACCGTCAGTACAAATCAACCCGGTACCGTACGAACGAAAAGAAGGATAAGGCACCTTTTTTTTTTTTAATCTCTGATGCCTATTTCACTGACAGAAAATACTGCTTCTCCTTCCGGGAGATGCGGGGAATCAATGAGTCTTGCGATCCGTTTCCCACCTTTGCTTTTCCGTAAATAAAGCCGGAACGTTGCGGTATGTCCAACGATGTGCCCTCCGATCGGTCGTGTCGGATCACCAAAGAACGCATCTGGTTTTGCAGCAACCTGATTGGTTACCACGACAACACCATTATTAAGATCGCTCCAACGGAGGAGATCATGCATATGTTTATTCAGTTTCTGCTGTCGGTCCGCAAGCGCGCCTCTGCCGACATATTCTGCACGGAACTGGCTGGTGAGAGAATCAACAATTAACAGTCGTGGAGAAAACTCTTTGGAAAGTTCCATAACCTTATCCACCAGCAGCATCTGATGGCTGGAGTTATATGCACGGGCAACATGAATCTTATTTAACACTTCATCCGGGTCAAGTTCGTACGCCTCCGCCATCTGGATGATACGATTCGGCCGGAATGTGTTTTCTGTGTCAATGTAGAAGACATGGCTGTCCAATCCGCCTTTTTCTTTTGGGAGTTGAGCGTTCACACACATCTGAAGTGCCAGCTGGGTTTTACCTGAGCCAAACTCGCCAAACAGTTCGGTGATTGCTTGGCTGTCAAATCCTTTCCCACCCATCAGCTCATCAAATGTTTTAGATCCGGTAGTAATAGACCCAATTTTTGAACGGCGTTCAAGCAGCGCGGTTCCTGTCTCAAAACTACCAATATCTGCTTGCTTTCGTGCTGCTTGAATGATTTTTGCAGCGGTCGGTTCACCGATCTCTGCAACTTCTGCTAATTCCCTTGGTGACGACACAGCAATGCTCATCATATCTGCGTACCCTGCTTCAATCAACTTATCCGCAATTGCAGGACCAACGCCAGGTAAATTACTGAGTGGTGACTCATTCACCTTATCTTTTCCCATAAGAGCTCCCTTTTGTAAAGAGAAAAGAGAAAGATGTTTATAAACATGTGGTCAAGGGGACTGAAAGTATAGGGCGGCTTTGTCCTAAAAAATTGTGAAACACTCGTATGTTTGATATTTCTGGATGGTTATTAAACCCTGGGAAAACCGTTAACGATCCTTAAATTCCACTAAATGATCACATTATAAGAGTAAGTTAAATAATGAAAAGCTCCCTTTCTATTCCGAAACATTTAAATAAAATAGTGGATATAGTATATAACAAAACATGGGGAAGATCTTATGAAGAGCATAAATAAAGTAAAAACGTTGTTAGAAGCTGTTGTAGTAATTGCTGTTGCTTTGGCGTTTGTCATGCCGGTAACAGCATCGATCCCGAAAACACCTATGGTAAAAGTAGCACCTCAACAACCAAAAAACTTTTTTGGGAATGCAGAATGGATTGAACAAGCATCAGGTTTTTGGGAACCTAGCAGAGGTATCCATTACATGTGCGCTGTGGATGAAAATATTGTTTGGGCAGTAGGTTATGATGGAAGTGGTTCTCAAATACCAGTTCAAGAATTTACAAAAACATCAAACGGTGGAGAACTATGGGAAGCTAATGTAATCAGTGGAGCACCAACTGATGGTGACACTGCTATGATTTTTGCATTGGATGATATGACCGCATGGGTTCCCATCCATACTGGTAATCCTCAGGGTGTATGGAAAACTTCAGATGGTGGGAATACATGGGTTCAACAAACTACTGCTGATTTCACTGGTGGATTCCCGAACTGCGTACATTTCTGGGATGAAAATGATGGCTGGTGTATGGGAGATCCCGTTGATGGATATTATGAAATATACACAACCACTGATGGCGGAGATAACTGGGTCAGAGTTCCTTCAAGTGATATTCCTGCTCCTTCATCATCAGTAGAGTACGGTGTTGTTGGATATTATGATGTTGTTGGTGATACTGTTTGGTTCGGGACCCAAGATGCAAACTTAGGAGGGCGTGTCTTTAAATCAACTGATAAAGGATATCACTGGACAGTTTCTAGCGTCATATTTTCTGCTGGTTCTTATGTAGATATCCGTTTCAAGGATGCATTACACGGTCTTGCAATGGATAAGAATTTTGCAGATGCAGCACTTGCTGAAACATCAGATGGTGGTCTAACCTGGACAACTATAACATACACTGGTAAATGTCATGGAGCAGATTTTGATTACGTTCCAGGAACCACTAATATGTATGTAAGTACTGGAGTACAAACCGGAGTTCCGGAAAATAACGGTGTAACATACAGCCTCGATGGCGGTCATTCATGGACATCATGGACAGAAATGGAAGGTATTCAACTCTTTGGTACATCCTGGGTTGCTGGTAATATTGGATGGATTGGTACATTTAACACCGATGAAACGACCGGTGGAGTATGGAAACACACACCATCTGCTGAACCAAAACCAGCATTAACGATTAGTATTACTGGTGGAAAAGGTTTCACCGTAAAAATCAACAACATCGGAGAAGCGAACGCAACAGATGTCACCTGCAACATTACCATTTCGGGCGGTCTGGTCATAAAACCAAAAGAATTCTCTGGGTCTCAATTGACTCTCGGCATCGGTCAGAATTTCACCATACCCTGTGCACCAAAAGGCATTGGCTTAGGATTTCTCACACCGATACCCTCAATAAAAATAGATGTCACTTGTAGCGAAGGAGTAAACGCAACGAAAACAGTCGCAGCAAAGATTTTCTTCTCGAAGGTAACACTCCAATAAAACCAGAAAAAATCATCCTCTTTTTTTCTTTTTTTTTTTTAAAAACGATTGACTTGAAATAGTGATAATTTTTTTACATAATACGTTCAATCATTTCTAAAACAAATCCGCTATCATCAATAACGTAGCGTGCGATACCTATCTTTTTTGCGTAATTCCGCATTTTTTTTACGGAGAGGTACCGTTCAAACGATGACCCTTTCTGAATGACATCAAGCTCTAAGACAGCGTCAGCGAGTCCTTCCATTTTCCGCTCAAACAATTCTCCATGTACTCCTTTCGTCATTACGATAAGCAGAGCACCTTTATTCTTTAGGTTATTCACTTTGATAGCGAAAACGGTTCTGAGTACATCTTCCTGGTCGTATTGGCTGAGGAAAAAATCAAGGGAGTTGATAATGATAATTCTATTCGGAGCAACATCTTTTGTTC
>Ga0315274_10000417_pt1 | contig 67023 bp, 79 predicted proteins | sample YL17G02_20_MG_FD_203700 | JGI IMG/M metagenome (GOLD analysis project Ga0315274, IMG submission 203700) | Sediment microbial communities from Yellowstone Lake, YNP, Wyoming, USA - YL17G02_20 | ecosystem: Environmental > Aquatic > Freshwater > Lake > Sediment | place: USA: Wyoming | collected...
TTTATTAATACGTTAGAATCAGATTTCACTGGGGACCCCCTCCTGTTTTTCTCAACAATTAACAGTTGGGGACAATCCCCTCTTATAAAAGAAGAAAAGGATTTCTACACGGGTGTTTAAACATTTTTCGGCAACATCTTCGCAAGTTTTTCCAAATTTTCAATAACATACCTCGGCTTCATTTCCTTTAATTTGTTAGGCAGGTCGTCGTCGGCCAGCATTTTTTCCGTGACGGGAACCGAGACACCATCCACAGTCCTCGCATCCTTCATGTGCAGCGAGCCGAGGGGGACGCGCGCGAGCTTCCCCGAAGGCGTCTGGGAAGGGTCTATGCTGATGAACTTCGGGGTTTTCTCGTGCCCGCCCGCCACGTTGATTTTCAGCTCCTTCCTTATCTGTTCTGCCCACCTGCCCGTGAAACTCGCAAGAGAATCGTTCTTCGAGAACATGAAATATTTCTCGTAAAAAGAATTCGGCCTCGGCTTGTCAAGCATGACGTAAACGTGGAACGAGTTGCCCGTCCAGGCGACGAAGGGTTCGACCTTTCCTATTAGTTTCTGCAGCTCTTTGTCTTTCCCCACGATGTCGCAGAAAAGCCCCGTAATCTTCTGCGCTGTTTCGAGCGATACGCTTTCGCCGCGGTCCATGTCGAAGAATATCCTGTCGATCGCTTTTCCCGCGCCCTCGCCGTTCGTCGCGTAGAAGAAATCCATGAGCTTGCGCGGAGGGAAGTATGACCAGACAAGCTTCTGCTTTTCGGTCAGCTGCTTCTCCACGTCCTTCAGGTGATGCTTGTTCCTTGTCTCCAGAAATTCCGGCGTAATTGCATCAATGAAATCATTAATGAAAAGCTTCGGCTTGTTTGAGCCGCGGTTCAGGAAATACTTTATGTTGCTCTGCGGCAGCCAGACCTTTGATGCGAGCTCTTTGCCTTTCAGGAATTTTTTCAGCTTCCCGCCGGCTATTCCATAAAACAAAAGAACGTCCGTGCCGCCGAACGGCTTAACCATATCCCCACTCTTTTTTGCAAGGTCAATCAAAGACATACCTTACTCCTTGGCCGCCTTGAAGAACAGCCAGTTCTTGCCGCTGGCCTTTTTGAATTTTATCAGCACGTATCCCCCTTTCAGTTTTTTGCCCTTCATTTTCATAATGATTTTGTCGTCGGCCTTTTCAATGAGTTCATACGTTCCCCTGTCCCAGATTTTTACGGTTCCGGCCCCGTATTCGCCTTTCGGAATCTCCCCCTCGAATTTTGCGTATTCAAAGTCATGGTCCTCGACCTGTATAGCAAGGCGCCTGACGTTTGACTCGAGCGGCGGCTCTTTGGGAACAGCCCATGACTTCAGGACGCCGTCCATCTCCAGACGTAAGTCCCAGTGCAGGCGAGAGGCGTGGTGCTCATGCACGACGAATACAGGCATGCTTAATATTTCATTTTGGGCTGATAAATCTCTTTGGACGCATAGTCATGTTTGGTTGTGTATTCGCCTTCCTGGATTGCATTTGCGGTAATGTCAATGTATTTCTCTTCATCTTGCGCTTCTTCTTCCGTGCCTGTGTTTTGCCTGTATTCAAGAACGTATTCATCCGGAAGGCGTACACATGGTTGAAGGTTGGATGTCTGGAATCTCCAGCCTTCCTTTCCCGTTAACGGGTTTAAGCAATACAAATTACAATCCCATGAGCCGAAATATATTTTGCCTTTCCATGCCACAGGAGAACTGCCGGTTACCTCGCCGTTTGTTCTGAATCTCCAGACTTCTTTGCCTTCCATATCCAGTGCGTAGAGATTTCCATCCTGCGAGCCGAAAAAAACCATGTTGTTTAAAATCAGAGCCTTTGTCACCCTTATGCCACCGCCTGCCCTGAATCTCCATATCTCCTTTCCTGCCTTCTGATTTATTGCATAGAATGTGCCATCGAAGCAGCCGAAATACAGACATCCGTTGTGTATAACAGGTGTTGAGGTTATTTCCCCTTCCCCTCCCTTGAAACTCCAAAGTAGTTTTCTTGTGCTTATGTCGAGAGCGTAAACAAAGCTGTCATCAGAAGCGAAGTATATGATGCCGCTGTCTATCATGAAGGAATGCAGGTTAACGACGTTGCCTCCAGTTTTGAATCTCCACTTCTCATCGCTTTCATTGCCTATGCAATACAGATTGCCATCATTCGAACCCAAAAATATCATATCATCATAAACTGTAGGCACCGAACCGATTTCGCCGCCTGCCCTAAAGCGCCATATCTCCTTCCCGGTCTTTGCGTCAAGTACATATAAATTACCATCCCTTGAGCCCGCTAAGACTTGGTTGCCATAGATTGAGCATGCATATATTTCGCTTCCAACTCTGTACCTCCACAGTTCTTTGCCTCCTGCGCTGTCTATCGCATAGACATTGCCGTCGAAAGAACCGGCGAAAACTATATCATCTTTTATAGCCACTTTCAGTATAATGCCGTCGGTCTTGAATTTCCAGGCTTCCTCTCTTTTGTCTATGTCTAGCGCATAAACGTAGCCGTCTCCGCAACCGAAATATAACATGGCGTCACGAAAAATGGGCGTGCAGAATATGCTCCCTCCGGGTTTTATTTCCCAGAATTTTGGTATTCTTTTCTTGATCGCAAAACCGCCAAGTTCTATGTTAAAGTTCGAGAAGGCAACGACTTTTTCGTTTTGAAGTTCTCCGGGAGCCATAGTTTAAGTTTTATATAATGAATATAAAATAATCGGTATTATGGGCCCGTAGCTCAGGGGTAGAGCGCTCGGCTCGCAGCACAGCTTCTCCTGTGCCCAACAGAAGCTGTGGAGCAAGAGGGAGCTAAACGCTTCCTATCGAGAGTCCGAGAGGCCTCGGGTTCAAAGGCGCATGACGCAGATTTCATCTGCGTCTGTCTGAAAATCCCGACGGGTCCATCCTTTTTGTTGAAAGGCGTTTATTGAGCACAATAAAGGCTTTTAAAGAATGAACGTTCACTAGATTCCAAAAAAGGCGTTTTTAAGGTGTTTTCATGGTCAGGTTCCTCTATGTCACCGACGTGCACGGGATGATCGACGTCTACGAGAAGGCGTTCGAGCTCGCGGAGGCGAAGGACATCGCCTTCCTCGTTTTCGGCGGCGACATAACGTCCGGCGCGACGCCGGGCTGCCAGAAATTCTTCCTGGAATTCTACCTTATACGCAGGCTCAGGGAATTCAGGAAAAAGACTGGCAAGCCGGTATACATTATGATGGGCAACGACGATTTCGCCTCGAACTTTCCCATCCTCAGGAAGGCGGGAAGGGACAAATTAGTCAAAGTCCTTCACAAAAGCTTTTACAAGTTTGCCGATTTCATCATTGCAGGATACCCGCACGTCAACCCCACGCCTTTCCTGCTGAAGGACTGGGAAAAGACAGAGGAGGAGATAGCGAAAGACCTTGAAAAGCTGTCCAAAAACATCAACCCGGGGAAAGCCGTCTATATCTTCCATGCGCCGCCGCATGGAACTAAGCTGGACATGCTCCACAACGGGCAGCACAAGGGCAGCGAGGCGGTGAGAAAGTTCATCGGGAAGGAGCAGCCGGTGCTGACGCTGCACGGCCACATACACGAGTCGCCGCGGGTTTCGGGCGTCATGAAGCAGAAAATCGGCAAGACTCTCTGCGTGAATCCGGGGAACGCCAGGATCATATCCGTTGACCTCGGAAAAATGAAGATAGGCGAGATGTGACGATGATTAAAGCCATAATTTTCGACATGGGAGGGGTGGTGACGAGCCGCGGGACTTTGCACCCCCTGGCGGTGAGATTCGCGAGAATGATGGGTCTTGAAGAGGCAGAGGTTCATGACGTGCTGGATAAATACTGGCGCATGTGGGAAGTTGAAAAAATAAACGAGAGGGAATTCTTTGAGAACGTCGCAAGGGACCTGGGTGCAAGCGAGCGCAAAGACAAGCTCAGGGAAGTGATGTACAACATGGTGGAGCCGTTCGAGGGAATTTTGGCGCTCGCCAAAAAACTTAGAAAAAATTACAAAATTTTTGCACTCACCAACCACGCCAGGGAATTCTTTGATTTTCTTGAGGAAAAGTACGGCTTCGAAAAACAATTCGATGGCATATTCAAATCATATGAAGCGAGGCTTGCCAAACCCGATTCGAAATTTTTCCGGCACATGCTGAAGGAGACGGGATTGAAGCCGGAAGAGTGCGTTTTCATAGACGACAGCGAAAAGAACGTAAAAGCCGCCGGGATGCTTGGATTTAAAGCAATTCTGCACAAGAGCCTGAAACAGACAGAAAAGGAGTTTAAGGAGCTCGGTGTAAATTTTTAAGGTGGCTTGCCCAATTTTTAATGGGGGTGTGTCGCATGGCTGCGGGCAAACTTGTCGAGAAGTATTTATGCAAGAAATGCGGCATAGTTTTCGAGCGCGCCAGCGAATGCCCGAGATGCGGCAAAAGCGATGCGCTCAGCGTTTATTTCGAGTTTGACAATGCTAAAGATTTATTTCCTGAAGAGAACATAATATAATAATGGCGTTCGAGACCCTGAACAGGCTCAAGTGGACCGGCAGGCTTGAAAAGGCGCAAATAGTTTTCATCCACAGGGGAGCGGAGAACGACAGGAAGACCATATCCGGTGACAAAATAACGAGCTTAAAAAGGTCGCACTTCTACTATAAGGATAACGCCCGGGAAACTTATATACCCAATCACAGGGTTCTGGAGATAAGGCTGGAAGGCAAGGTTTTATGGAAGAAAAAAATCACTCCAAAAGGATGATACATTGCTTCAAATTCCCCGAGGAAGGCAAATCGCTCAGGCAATGGAAGAAGGTCCGCCACCCCATCAGAGTCCTGTTCAACTACCTTATCGTGTCGCTCTGCAAGTTCATGCCCGACATAGAATTCAAGAACAGGCTTTACAGGAGGACGGGCATGAAGATAGGCAGGAACGTCCGCATACACGGCTCGAACCTTGACGTGTTCTTCCCCGAACTGATAGAGATAGGAAACAACTGCACCATAGGGGCGTTCACCACCATCCTGACGCACGAATTCACCAATGGCCATTACAGGAAGGGAAGGGTTAAAATAGGCAGCAATGTTCTCCTCGGCGCCATGACGCTCGTCCTTCCGGGCATTGAGATAGGCGACTGCTCGAAAGTCGCAGCCTATTCGCTTGTAAACAAGAGTGTCCTGCCCAATTCCTTCGTGGGCGGCGTGCCCATCAGGGAGATTGCCCAATGAATTTCGAAAAACTTTCCGGCTTCTCGGAAAAGGTTTTCGGCAACCGTAAAATCCTGCTTTTCCTGATTATCGCGAATCTTGCCGGATTTTTTGCGGGCATTTATTTCTACTGGGGGCAGCTCGTGGATTCCCCGCCCCTGCTCTGGATATTAATTCTCGATTCTCCGGTATCAGTTTTCCTTTTTGCCGTTGTTTGCCTCCTTTTCTATTTCAGGAAAAAAATCCCGGAGGCGCTGAAATTCCTCGCCTCCGCGTACGTGATAAAATACGGCGTCTGGACACTGCTCACCATATGGCTGTACTGGTCCAATTACAGGATATTCGACGACCAGGTAATAGGAGTTCTAGATTTCATCCTGCATTTCGGCATGGTAGTCGAAGGTATGGTGCTCATCCCGAAAATCAGGCCGAAAATCAGGGATGCGTTATTCGTGCTTTTCGTCTGCCTCGCGAACGACGTTTCGGACTATTTCTTCGGAACGGTCACAAGAATCCCGCCGGCTTACATAAGCCTTCTCATGACGGAGAGTTTTGCGGCGAGCGTTTTGATAACCTTGTCAATCGCTGTTTATCGGATTTCAGCGGGCTCGAAAGGAAGGTCGAGGCCGTAAAGCTGCTGCAGTCTCGGGCTGAATTTCAGAAGATCATTGTTCCCGTCAAGGACAAATTCCAGCTTGTCGCCCCTCAGATTAATTGCGGAATAATGGCCTCCCTTGCCATTTTTTTCGGTCCTGATATCCTTTTCGTCCAGACCGATTCCGGGCACAGCAAAATTAATAATCCCGATGCCTTCCTTGGCGAATCTCTCCGCATCCTCAGGCGTGCTCCTTGTGAAAAAATGCAGCCAAAGGTTTTTTCTCGTGGTGGGATGAAGCCTTGCGGAAAATAATACTGCAGTCGAATCACGCTCCAGTTTTCTGACCGCTTCTGCGTCGCCTTCATCGAAATCCCCTGAAACCGCAGAAGCGATGAGATTTTTCCTGTACGAAGGTATTGAAAGGTTCGGAATCTTTGCCTTGTTCCCGCAACTCCTGGGTATGCCCATCGATTCCAGTGTTCTGGCGACGTATGCGCCGTTCGCTTTCGAGAACAGAGTCGGTTCCCTTTTTCCTCTGGCGGAATATTTTATTTCCCCTTCAAGTCCAAGCCTCGGCAATATTTTCGAGCTGATTTCCCTTAGAACTTCTTCAGGCATGGTTATCTGCACGTTTTTCCTAAGGCATCCGGAATAAAAGGCGAAATTTGCAAGAACGTTCAGATAGGGGAACATACCGTCGTCGCCGGAAACCCGCATTCCGTCAAAGCCGCTTTCCTCAAGAAAACGGCCGCATTCAGCAGCGCTTTTGTATGCAAAACTGTTCGGTTTGTGATTGGAGTTTCCCAGTTTATATGTGCCAAGAACTTTTTCCGACGATATGACCACATAATCTTTCAGGCGCATTAGACTAGGGTAAATCTAAATTTTAAATTTCTATTGCTCGCCAGAACAAGAAACCCTGAAGTTCTCCCCGTGCTCTTTAACGTGGAATTTCGAGCCCAGGAATTTCCCGCACAGCCAGATGTTCGTCTTCACGTGCTCGGTAAGGTCGGGGATTATGATCTCCGACTTGCCGCTCGCGAGCGCCATGAAAGGGATGAGCTGGTCTGCGAGGAAGCTGCCTACGGTCGAGCCGTAGTCCATCTCTTCCTTCAGCTTGAAGGCCGCTTCTTCCCCGACGACTTCGGCGGGCTTCCTTTCCTCGCCCACGTGGTCTCCTGAAATTATGCAACCGGTCGAAGTTTTCGCCCAGACGACGAACACAGAGCCGGGCGATTTCGATTCCACGTATATGGGCTTTACCTCCACTCCTATCTCTTTCCTTATTATCCTGTGATACCCTGCTATCTGCCGCTCGGCGACGTTCCTGTTCCTGAGCGAATTGCTGGCGATGGAAAGGCCGTTTATGGTCTCGACCTTTCCGGGGTCGGTGAGCACGAGTGGGGCAATCTTATGTGCAGGCCTGACCTCGAACAGCACGTCGCTCCCGCCTTCAGGATAGAAGCCGTGCCTTTTTATCGCGAATTTTGCCTCTATGCCCATCCTCGAAAGCACGGGTAAAAGGACGTTTTCGAGATAGTAAACGGGCGGCGACCAGAGGCTTGCGGTCGAGCCGCCTGTTATTTTTATCGTTGTCTTTTCCTTCCCGAAAACCGCAGGAATGAGGACCGCATAGCTCAGGAGGCCTATCGAGCCCGCGGTCTCGATATTCGCATTGAAGGTCCCGGATTTTATTTTCCCCGGAACGAATTCGATTTCCTTCGAACCTACTTCGTCTCCTTTCAGCTTGCCGGAGCATATCTTCGCTATAGCTCTCAGGACTTCCAGATGCTGGTGGCGCAGGCCGGGATTCGGGCGCTTGGCCCGGATGTCGGTTATCTTTATCGGTTTGCCGGTCAGCGCGGAAAACGCGGTCGCGAGGCGGACAATCGTCCCGGAACCGCTTCCGTATTCGCCTGGGATTTCTAGCATGATTATAATTTGTCCTTTGCCAATAAAAGAATGTCGGGATTTATTTCAACCTTCATTGGATTGTTTCAGAAGCTTACAGAACCCTGACCGTCTCGCCGTTTTTCGGCGCGTGCGCGTCGAAGCCCTTCGCCTTCAGCTCCTCAGCGAACTCTTCGGTCTTCTCGCCGTGGACCAGTATTATTTTCTTCGGCCTGACCTTGTTGTAGAATTCGAGCAGGTGGTCGTGGTCCGTGTGAGCCGAGAAATCCAGAAACTCCATGCGCATCCTCGGCTTTATGTCCAGCTCGCCGCTGACGAACTTTCCGGTGTCCATGAGGTTCCTTCCGGCCGTGCCGGGCACTTGGTAGCCGGTGAGCACAAGCGAGCAGTCCGGCCTGTCGTACAGCTTCGAGATGTAGCTGATTACCGGCCCGCCGCTGAGCATGCCTGCTGTCGTGATAATCGCGCATGGCTTTTCTATAATCCTTTCCCTCTCGCTGGCCCTTGTCACCTTGTGTGCATGCGAGAAGGCTGCGCTGAGCCTCTTGTAGTCTTTCACGCTTTTCGGGTGGCGCAGTATCGCCTCTGTCGCGCGCACGCCCATGCCGTCGATGTAAATAGGGATGCCAAGGTTGCTCAGAACAAGAAGCAGTTCCTGCGTCCTTCCCACGGCGAAAGACGGGATAAGGCACACGCCCCCGCCGTAAACGGTCTCCTGCACCAGCCTTTTCAGCGAGTCCTCTATGCCCCTCCTTTCCGGATGATTGGTGTAAGAATACGTGGCCTCTGAAATCACGACGTCGATGTCCTTGAAATGCGAGTCCGCTCCTTTCATGAGCTGGGTGTCGAGAAACTTTACGTCGCCGGTGAAGAGGATGCGCTTCCCGCGGCTTTCGAGAAGCGTGGTGACGCTTCCCGGTATGTGACCCGCGCTGTGGAAGCTGACGGTAGAAAGGGCGAATTCCTGCGACTCGCCGGTTTTCAGGAAGGCCGCGTTCCTTTCGAGGCTCTTTATGTCCTCCATACGGTAATCGAGGGTTTCGCATTTCCTCTTCTGCAGCTTCAGCGAGTCGCGGAGGAGTATGGAAAGAAGGTCGAGCGTCGCCGGGTCGCAGTAAAGGCGTCCCTCGTAGCCGAGCCCGTAAAGCTGCGGCAGCAGGCCGGAATGGTCGAGGTGCGCGTGCGACACGAACACTCCGTCGAAGTTCATCTCCGGTTCGATGGGCTTGCCCCAGTTTTCGACGTTTATGCCGTATTCCCACAGGAACTTCTCCGCTCCCGTATCGACGAGCATCCCCATCCTGCCGACTTCCCTGCACCCTCCCAGAAAGCGAATTTCTATTATGGAATCACCGACATCCGAATTGATTATTTATTTGCCCGTATATTTAAACTCCTTAATTTAGTCCCTGCCGCATTGCTCGAATAGCATTCAAAATTATCCGAATTTTTTGCCTATCATTTCTGTAGTCTCATAGCCGGCTTCGAAGCTCAGCGAGCTGAAGAAAATTATCCATTCGCCGGTCAAATAAGACACGAAAAAAGCCGTAATGTCGAAAATCAGCCTGTGCTCGAAAATCTTCTTGGCCGAGCCTTTTAATTTGCCCTGGTCTGCCCTGTCGTTTCCCAATTCGTCAATTACGCCCGCTATAAGGAATGCTGCCATCATCGATATGTTTATGCTCGGGAATCCCCACAGCGCCAGGAAGAAAAACATTGAGGCAATTCCTATGTTATGCGGCCTCATGTCTATCTTTTTTGTGAGAAGGACGGCGAGAACGGCCGCCATGGCCATTGGAGCGAGCAGCGGATGGGTCGAGATTATGTATGCGATCAGGATGCCGTAAACGATCCCGGTCGCATACGAAAATACCCACTTGATTTCGAGGCCGTCGTCCGCTATTATGTCTGCGAATTTCGTGAGCATTCCTGTGAGAAAAACGTAAAATATGACAATCAATTCCATTTCAAAACCTCATATGAATTCCGAAATTAATAGCGGGATTGTTATGGTGGCGTCGCCTTCAATGGTGACGTGGATTTACGTCATTAAGGATCGCTAAAGACCAAGGCTTATAATTAACAACGGTAAACGATGCTTTTGGCCAATTAACTCATTATTATAAAAGCACATTTATAAATCGTGTAAAATCGAAATTCAGAATTTTTCCGCAAAAGGACATGGGCCGCCAAACGAAATAGCTTTATCATTGCGCATCAGCTTGGCTTGGCATGCATGCACTCAATAAGACTGCTGGGAAGCTTCTTAATAAGGCATTTCGTGAAATTCTTGCCTTCAATCTCGCTGTTTATTGAATCATAAAGAAATTCCCCGAAAGTCCTGCTCCTTTGGGCAAGCCAAATTGAGAGTTCGAGTCCAAGATGATTGTAGAACAATGACCTGGTTTCGGCCCCCTTTACCATGTCCCAGCCGTATTCCTTTCTCCAGAGGGCGTCGAACATGCCCGGCTCCCCCCGTTCAAGCGCGTCGCAGGCCAGCGAAGCCGACCAAAGGGCGTAAAGGATCCCCTCGCCGGTCACGGGGTTTACGTGGCCGGCCGCATCCCCTATTAAAATCCAGTTGCTTCCCGATGCAGGCTGCCTGAAAAAACCAGCCGTCCTTGCAGAAGGCAGGAGGGCTCCCCATGTGCTTATGATTTTGGCGTTCCCGGCATATTTTTTTAAGAATATTTCAAGCTCCTTTCTTGCCCTTTTTTGATTTTCAACCGCCGTGCCTATGCCGATGCTGCAGTCGGTCTCTCTCGGAAAGAGCCATGCATAGCCCATCATCCCCCTGAAAAACTTCATAATGCCTTCGAAGTCTTCAAGCTCCTTCGTGACGTTCGTGAAATACCCGTAGCAGAAGCAGAGGTCTTCCTTTCTGAAAGGGCCAACCAGCGTCCTTCTCACGATGCTGTTCACCCCGTCCGCTCCCACTATCATGTCGGCCCGATAAGACCTCTTGCTTGTCTTTATTTTCCAGCCAACGTCGCTTTTCAATGCGTTCAATGCGATTACCCTTTCCTTGATTAACCGGACGCCCTCTCCCGTCGCCCTTTCAAGCAAAAAGCCATCCAGTTTGGCTCTTGAGACGTTCCATCCCTCTTCCACGCCTTCCACCATGGCCTCCCTTCCGGAAGGCGATACAAGAAAAATCTTCCTGCCCCCCACATTTCCCGATGGTAATTCTCGGAGTATGGGGAACTTCCTGAGGGTGAATGACGACAGGCCCCCGCCGCAAGGCTTCTCCCTGGGATGGGAATCGTCGAAAATCGCAACCTCTATGCCCCTTGAGGCCAGGCGGTAACCAAGATAAGCCCCCGCCGGACCGCCGCCGACTATCGCTATGCGCATAAATAAATATGGTTTAACGGTAATTAAAGCTGGACTACAAGCGGGTCACGGCGCGCCCAATCCTGGCAGCAGCTGAATGGAATTTCTCAAAGGATTCGGCGAACCTTTGCCCGGACCTTTTCGTTAAAAGGTAACCGACGTCGAAGCTCAGCATACCAAGGAATATTATCCACTCTCCCGTGAAAAGCGAAACGAGAAAGGCGGTTATCTCGAACACCAGCCTGTATTCGAACACTTTCCTGGGGATTCCTCTCATCTTCCCCTCGTCTACCTTGTCATTCCCGATCTCGTCGATGAGGCCGGACGCGAGGAATATCGAAATCATGACTACGTCTATTTTAGGGAATCCCCATATCCCAAGGAACAGGAACATCGAGGCGATGCCTATGTTGTGCGGTTTCATGTCAATCTTTTTCGTGAGGAGAACAGCCAGGACAGCGGCAAGCCCTATGGGCGCGAGAAGGGGATGTGTGGCAAGGATGTAGGCGATCAGGATGCCGTATACGACGCCTATGGCATAAGAAAAGACGCGCCTCATTTCCAGACCGTCATCCGCTATCAGGTCGGCTAATTTGGTCAGTACGCCTGTCAGAAAAACCGGCAGCAGTATCAAAAAATCCATGCAAAAACCTCACAAAAACTCCGAAATGAGCAGCGGAAATATTATCGTCGCGTCACCGTCGATGGTCACGTGATTTTTCGCGCCCTTGCCTTTCTTTATCTTGCCCCATGATATCGCTTCGTTTGTCCTCGCTCCGGAGAGCGAGCCGTCCCAGGGCTGCGAGGTCGTTACGTAAACCGCGTAATCCATCCCGCCCCTCACGAGGTTCGCGCCCAGCGCGTGATGCTTCGATATCCCTCCGCCAAGGATTATGCCTCCCGTCTTCTCGGCATTCAGGGTGACACCAGCGAGAGTTTTCATGTCGCCGGTCACGTCTATCGCGAAGTCAGGGTGGTCCTGCTTGAAGAAATACGACTGGAGCCCTATCGCCGAATCGGTTATGCCCGGCGAGAAAACCGGGATGTCGTTTTTCGCGGCCCAGTAAAGGAACGAGTTCCTGTCCTTCGTCATTCGCCCCAGCTCGCTCGCTATGTCGCTCGGGCTTATCGTTTTCTTTTGCCTGTACATTCTCGCAAGCATTGGTTGGATTTTCTTCTCGAGGAAGACGTAGCGCTCTGTCGGGACGATGATATTGCCTATCCTGTTCATCGACTTCCTGTGAAGTTCGGCGTCGTCCAGATTGAAATCTCCGAGCAGGTAAGGCTTGAACGAGCGGATGAAATCGTGCTCTATCGCCCCGCCCGTGGTTATTATCACGCTGGCGAAGCGTTTCTCGCACATCTTCGCGAAGAGCGAGCGGAGCCCGCTTGCGGCCATGTTGGCGGTGAACGTTAAGAATACGGTTGCCTTTTCCTTCTTCATCCGCCTTATTATTTCCACGCCGCTGGCAAGGTTCGTTGCCTGGAAACCGGCGAAGTGCATGCCATCGATGAGCTTGCCGAATCTGATATTTTTGAGATCATAATCCTTTATCCTTTCCATACATCACAATTAGCCGGGATGATTTAAATTAATCATTTGAGTTCCCAGAACTTCCACGTCGGCTTGCCGAAAAACGAGAGCAGCAGTATCATGAAAAGGAAGAAAAGCACTATTATGAAAAATGCCGCGGCTATGTAGGTGGTGACCAGCGCCGCTCCTTCCCCTATTGAGAAAACGAATATCAGCGATGCAAGCAGAATGGCCACGATGAAGAAAAGCACTTTTTCGTACCTCTTAGGTTCGCGCTTCGCAGTTTCCCTTACGATGACGACGAGAATGAAATAGACGATGACAAACACGAGCAGCGCAGCAAGCAGGCTGAAGAAGCCGACCTGCTGCAAGGCGCTGATGCCGCTTTCCCACGGGCCCATTCACATCACTGATTAATATTTGCCGCTGGAATTTTAATAAAACCTACGAATAAACAATATAATATAGTGATTTTATGGACCTCCAAAAAAGGCTCGAGCTTATTTCGCAGGTAGGCGAGGAAATAGTTACGCTGGAAGAGCTGAAGGAACTTCTCAAGAAAAATCCTCACCCAGTCGCATATGACGGCTTTGAGCCGAGCGGCAGCGTTCACATAGCCCAGGGCCTGCTCCGCGCGATAAACGTGAACAAGATGACTTCCGTAGGCTGCCGCTTCAAGATGCTCGTCGCGGACTGGCACGCCTGGGCGAACAACAAGATGGGCGGTTCGTTGGAGAGCATACAGACGGTCGGCGAATATCTGGTCGAGGTATGGAAAGCCTGTGGCATGGACATGGCGAACGTCGAGTTCGTATGGGTCTCCGACATGGTTAACGACGACGAATACTGGAAGAAGGTCATGCAGGTCGCGCGCAACGCGACCGTCAGCCGGATAATCAGGTGCGGGCAGATAATGGGTAGGAAGGAAAGCGAAGTCCAGCAGGCTTCACAGATTCTTTACCCGTGTATGCAGACCGCGGATATATTCCATCTGAAGGCTGACATCTGCCAGCTCGGCATGGACCAGCGCAAGGTCAACATGCTCGCGAGGGAGATAGGCCCGAAGCTGGGCTACTGGAAACCGGTCGTCGTTTCGCACCACATGCTCATGGGCCTTCTTAAGCCGGCGAGCGGCGAGAAGGACAAACTTGAGAGGATGACAGACCTGAAGATGTCGAAGTCCAAGCCCGACTCCGCGATATTCATGACCGACCCGGCGGATGAGGTCGAGCGGAAAATAATGAAGGCCTACTGTCCTGAAAAGGAGACAAAGGAAAACCCCATCCTAGAATACTGCAAATACATCATCTTCGAGAAATTCAAAACTTTCACCATAGAAAGGCCGTCGAAGTTCGGAGGCAACGTTTCTTTCGAAAAATACCCCGAACTTGAGAATGCGTTCGCCGAAGGGAAAATCCACCCGGCAGACCTGAAGAAAGCCGTCGCAGACCACATCAACAGGCTGCTCGAGCCCGTCAGAAGGCATTTCGAAAAGGATGCGAAGGCCAGAGGGCTCCTAGAAAAAGTGAGCAGGCTGGAAATCACGAGATGATTTTTGCGCGCCTAGAATGCAAGCTGCTCCTTGCCGTCCCATTTCATGCAGCTTTTTCTGATGACGTAAAGCGAGACGGGAATCAGGACAGGGCTTGCGAGGAGATACAAGGGGCTGAATATCGAAATGAATATCAGGGCGAGCAGGACCGGGACTCCCAAGAGCAGATACACCAGGAAAATTTTCGTGTTGTACAAAAGGATGCTGGGATAAAGCCCCGTCAGATAAATTTTTATGGCCAGCGAATAGGAGGAAACGGACACGAACAGCAACGCTCCCGCGAACAGATATGAAAGACTGCCTGTCCAGAAAGCCGCCAGGACGAGTATGGCGAGCGGCACCTGGTTGAGGATCGCGTAGCCGCTGATCTTGCTCCTGATGAGCGCCGAGACCCTGACGGGAAGGAAGGCATAGGAAGCGAACGGGTCGTATTCCGTGAGCCAGTCGTAAATCGAGGATGCGATCATTCCCATCAGAATGGAGAATAGCAGGAGGAAATCGGCTATGGGGATGAGGTTCAAAAAAACGAAAAGCAGCAGCCAGATGAAAGCGGCAGGGAAGATGAACGAGAATATTATCTTGCCCGGCCCGCCTTCGCTCCTCTGCAGGTCAAGCAGGTCCTTCGATACGAAATGCGGATTGCCGCTGAAGCTCAGTTTCCCGGAAAGCGGGACCAGCGAATTCCTGTACGCCCTTTTCCTTTCCGGGAAATCGGCTTTCAGGAAAATGATTGAGATTGCCGACGGTATGATTATCAGCAGCAGGGAAACGGCGAGCTGTTCCCATGAGCGCGAAACGAGCAGCGAGAATGATGGGAGATAAGAGAGCAGGTCGATGCTGAAATATCCCGCCATGGGAATCCCGGCGAGCGCGGCCAGGACCAGCGCCGCGACGAAAAACCTGCTCGAGTGCGCGAAGACGGTCGAGAGAAAGAACATGGCCGAAAGGCCGATGAGAAACGAAAGCGACAGGGTCAGGAAAAGCAGGAGGAAATAATCGAGCCCGATGTGGATGAAAGGCATCGCGAAGGCTAGCCCTGCCATAAAGGGAACTATCCAGAACAGGAAATAGTATATGACGTCTTTAACGAAGAAGTTCAGGAATATTCTTCTTTCCGAGACCGGAAGGCTTCTTGACGAGTACGCCAGCAGGCTGGCCTGGCCGAACCGCCTGTTCATGACCTCCCTGCTGAAGAGGCCAAGCCCGCCGACGCTCAGACCGAACAGGACGAAGACGTAATGAGCGAGGAGGACGATTTTCCCGGCGGGCATGATGGCCTCGAAAAGAGGAAGGAAGAGCGAGCCGGCGAAAGAGAAGACGGCGATCATGACCGGGAACAAGGCGAACATCAGGCTTCCGAACATCGTGGAATGCAGGCGCCACTCCTCCTTCATCATGCCCTTCAGGATCTCAGGCATCCCGATCCTCCTTCACGAGCTTCAGGAACAAGCCCTCGAGATGCTGTTTCTTCCTTCGGATGTCTTTCAGCGATCCCTCGTAAATTATCTTTCCCCTGTCTATTATCCCTATCCTCGTGCATATCTCCTCTGCTATCTCGAGCACGTGCGTGCAGAAGAATATGGTCCCGCCTTTCCTGACATACGCCTTCAGGTAATCCTTGACTTTTCGCTGTATTATCGGGTCCAGGTTTATCAGCGGCTCGTCTATGAAAGCGACTTTAGGGTCGTGGATGAAAGCCTGCGCGAACATGAGCTTCTGGCGCGTCCCTCGCGAAAGGTCCTTGCAGAGGATGTCCTTCTGGTCCCCGAATTCCAGGAATTCCAGCCACTTGCCGCACCTTTTGTCAGCATTATCCAGCCGCCTTATCCTGCACACGAAGTGGAGATACTCTTCGGATGTCAGGAAGCTCGGCGGGGTTTCCTGCTCCGGCATTATGCCGGCAAGGCTTCTGACTTTAATCGGGTTTTTCAGCACGTCCACGCCTAGGACTTTCGCTTCCCCTCCAATCGGTTTAATTTGCCCGGTAAGCAGCTTCACCGTCGTTGTCTTGCCCGAGCCGTTCGGCCCGAGTAGGCCGAACAATTCCCCTTTCTTGATGGACAGCGAGACATTGTTCACGGCCGTAAGGCCGTCGAATTTCTTCACCAGATTTTTCGTTTCTATTGCATATTCCATTCCATCACCGTCCTAGTCGAGGTTCCAGGGGACGTAGACCGCGACTTCCCTTATCCCGAATTCAATGTCCTTTATCGCTTTTTCGTCCGCCTCCCCTTTCGGATGCACCCAGTAGGCCGAAATAAGTATGTCGTACCCCACCTTCGCCCTCGTCCTCACGTGGCACCTCAGGCGCTTGATGTAGTCGCATATGTACCATTCCCTCCCCTTCGGCCTCGCGTAATCCTTCCTCTTTATCGAGAGCAGGATTTCGATCCAGCCTTTCTTCACCCTTTCCTGCCCGGTCTTTATCATGGCTTCTATGTCGTCCTTTATCGATTCCACATCGGCTTTCGAAAGCCTTACAATCTTGTAGGGGTGGGGATGCGAATGGTATCCGCCTACTATTTCGGACTCGAAAGAAGAGATGGTCCTCAAAACGCGTTTGAATGCGGCGATGTTGCCATGGACGACTTCGGACGGCTTGCGCTCTTCGGTCTGGAAAGGGTAAACCTCCTTCACGGAGATGACCTTTCTCCTCTCCCCCTTTATTTCCTTGACCGTGTTCACCCCGAGCATGACGCCGTTCGTTTCCCTGTTGTACACCTCTATCGCAGAAGTTATGAGCGTCTTGAAGGCGCGGTTCTCTATGAATATGTCCCTGAAGCCGGTCCCCCTGGGTTTTGACTTGCCTGGTTTTTTCCTGCCGCGTTTCCTTCCTGGGCGTTTTTTCTCCATCGTTTATACTTTCGGCCCTGCTGCTTAAAAAAAGACATTAGTCCGGGGCTTTGCACCTAAATTCGATTCTGCACCTAAATTCTAAATTCGGAAAGTTACACTCGCATCAAAGCAACCACCCACCGAGAAAGAAAAGGTACTGTATTCTTCTATTCTTCTACTATGGCATCTGGGACAATATGGAGGTTCTCCCATATCTTTAGGTTTTCTGGAAAACCACAAATAGCGGCATTCTTTGCATTGGTACTTCATGAGTATAGTTCGCAGAGTGGCTTTTATAATTTGCCCCGTAGGCGACTTTGCACCCCATTCCTTCACCTGCACCTAAAATGGCGGAAAATTAGGATTTAAGGTGCAAAGCCTTAGTCCGGAAAATCCTGCACACAATGCTTATAAAGTTGCAGCCGCATTATTTAACCATGAGAAACGCGATGATACCTACGTGCATGCATTCGGCTTCTTCACTCATTGGTATCATGACCAATATGTTTTACGCGTGTTGGTGAGCCACGTTTCAACTTCTCCCCGAAACTTCTGAAATCTGGTGGTGTTGAAATGCTTCTAAATTATCTCTCCGGGCTGGAAGAGGATTGCGGCGACCTTTCGGTAAACGAGGTTTTCAGCTTCGCCATGAAGGCCGTGTGCAGGTGCATGAACGGGAAGCGCGCGGAAATACTCAGGATAATATCCGTGCAGAGGGAGCCGAAAACGATAACATCGATTGTCGACGATGTTTCCAGGATTCTGCGCTGCCCCAAATCGACGGTGTGGGCGAATTTAAACTTCCTCAAGGAGTTCGGCCTCATAAAGAACGGCCGCGGGAAACCAGTCTGCCTGACAAGGCTTGGCAGGCTCATGCTCGGGAAAGTTTTGAAGACAGGCGCGGTAAACGACGAATTCATCCTGCAGGCGGATGTGCCGGTTTGCGCGGAAGCCGAGGAAAGTCATGAGGAAGTTTTTGAGGAGGAGGTGGACATATGAGAAGAGAAAGGAAAGAAAGCAAGGGTGTTTATCTCTGGCTGCGGGGCAGGCCTGAATGAAAGCGGGATGCCCAGATTTTTCTACAACATACTGCCCGACCTGCCAGAGCCGCTGCCGCCGCCTTTGAACCCGGCGACGAACGAGCCGCTCGACCCGAAAATGCTGGAGCCCTTGTTCTGCAAGGAGCTGATAAGGCAGGAGCTTTCGGACGAAAGATACATGAAAATCCCCGGAGAACTGAGGGAGCTTTTTCTGAAGATAGGAAGGCCGCGCCCTTTATTCAGGGCGACGCGGCTGGAGAGATTCTTGAAACTTCCGGATGACGTGAAGATATTCTGCAAGCGCGAGGACCTCTCGCCCGTCGGCTCGCACAAGCCGAACACTGCGATCGCGCAGGCATATTACGCGGCGAAGGCAGGCGTCGAGACTCTCGCGACGGAAACGGGCGCGGGCCAGTGGGGCTCCGCTCTTTCCATGGCGTGCGCTTTCGCCGGCCTGAAGTGCGTGGTCTACATGGTGAGGATAAGCTATGAGCAGAAGCCGTACAGGAAATTCGTAATGCGCCTGTTCGGGGCGGACGTCCATTCCTCGCCGAGCGACACGACGGCGATCGGGAGGCAGATACGCCTTCGCATGCCGGATACGACCGGCTCGCTGGGCATCGCGATATCGGAAGCGATAGAAGTCGCGGCAAAGGACGAGAGAGCGAATTATTCGCTCGGCAGCGTGCTGAACCACGTCCTCATGCACCAGACCGTAATAGGGCTTGAGGCGAAAAAGCAGTTCGAGATCATCGGCGAAAAGCCGGACGCGGTGATAGGCTGCGTGGGAGGCGGCTCGAACTTTGCCGGCCTTGCATATCCTTTCGTCGCGGATAAAATAAAAGGAAAGAACGACTGCGAGTTCATCGCCGTCGAACCGAAGGTCGTGCCCAGCCTCACGAAGGGCGAGTACCGCTACGACTTCGGTGACACCGGGAAGCTTACGCCGCTGCTGAAGATGTTCACGCTCGGCTGCGATTTCATCCCGGAGGCGATACATTCGGGCGGGCTGCGCTACCACGGCTGCGCGCCGTCGCTCAGCCTCCTGAAAAAGCTCGGCATCGTGAAAGCGGTGGCCTACGAACAGAAGGAAACGTTTGAAGCCGGCCGCGCGTTCGCGCTTGCGGAAGGCGTTATACCTGCGCCGGAAACGAACTTCGCCGTGAAAGCGGCGATCGACGAGGCGCTGAAGGCGAAGGCGAAAGGCCAGGCGAAAACGATAGTCTTCAACTTCAGCGGCCACGGGCTGCTCGACCTGCAGGGGTACCACGACGTGCTGGGTCTTTGAACGAATGGAACGGCTTTGAGAAGTCGCTTGAAAATATATACAGACGAATCAAAATATAGAATATTCCTGAAAAAGGGCGATCGAATGAAAACGGAAATCAACCCGTGGGGCTCAGACGACGTGAAGGATTACGGCAAGCTGTCGCAGGAGTTCGGCATCCAGCCTTTCGGGCCCCTGCTCAAGCGGATGAAGGAGCCTCATCTGCTCATGAGAAGAGGCGTCGTATTCGGCCACAGGGATTTCGACAAGATACTCGACGCGGTCCGGAAAAAGGAAAGCTACGCCATGATGACCGGCCTGATGCCGTCCGGGAAATTCCATCTGGGCCACAAGATCCTCGCGGAGCAGATAATATATCACCAGCAAACGCTGGGCGCGAAAGTCTTCCTGTGCGTGGCGGACATCGAGGCGTACAACATGCGCATCGACGACGTCGCGAAGCTGCGCGAAACAGCGATAAACGAATACCTGCTCAATTACATCGCGCTCGGCCTCCAGCCGAATGGATGCGACTTCTATTTCCAGAGTTCGCGCTCTAACGACCCTGACCAGGCCAACGCTTTCTACCGCCTCGCCGGCATGTCGGCGAGGAAAGTCACTTTCAACGAGATGAACGCCGTTTACGGCGAGATCTCGCCTGCGAAGGTCATGTCAGTCATGACGCAGGCCGCCGACATACTCCATCCCATGCTCCCGGAATTCGGAGGCTACAGGCGCGTGGTCGTGCCCGTCGGAATCGACCAGGACCCGCACATCCGCCTGACCAGGGACATCGCTTCGCGGTTCGGCAAGGAATACAAGTTCCCTTCGTTGCCGGCTTCGACGTATCACATGTTCATCAAAGGCCTGAAGGGGGGAAAGATGAGTTCCTCCGATCCTTACTCATACATCGCGCTCACGGACGATCCCGCGACCGCGAAAACGAAGATAATGAAGTACGCTTTTTCAGGCGGGCGCGACACGCTGGAAGAGCACAGGAAGAAAGGCGGCGTGCCGGAAGTCGACGTTTCGTACCAATACCTCTATTCCCAGTTCGAGCCTGACGACAGGAAGATACGGCAGATTCACGACGACTACAAGTCCGGAAAGCTGCTCAGCGGCGAGCTCAAGCAGATGCTGATAGAGAAGATGGAGGCCTTCCTCCGCGAGCACGCGAAGAAGCGCGAACGCGCGAGGAAACAGGTGGACAAGTTCTTGAAATGAATTGGCCAGCGCCCTTTCACTATCCCGGCCGGGGACGGTACCAATATCTAAATCGGCTCGCTCTCCAGCAGCCATCGCCATAACGGCATGCAGTTTATTTTATACCCCTTTATGAAAATCGTGCCTTCATAATCCCAAGTTATCACAAGCAGGTTTTTGCATTTCAGCGTTTTGGCTGCCTTAACCAAAGCTTTCGTTTCCCGCGCCTTTATGTCCTCTTTCAAGTTTGCATAGGTTGCCTGTATCAACAGTTCGATTTCTATGCCGTTTTTCAGAACAAAGTCCACCTCGTTTTGCTGATAATCCTTCCAATAGAATAATTCGCGGCTGCCGCCACTTCTTCGCTTCAGCTCTATGGCTACTATGTTTTCGACCAGCCTGCTCCTGTTCTCGGAAAACTTGAAGCCGGCTGCATTTATAAGGCCCGAATCAATGCAGTATATTTTTTTGGTAGCCAGAAACTGCTGCTTTAATTTGAAATCAAACCTATCGAGCCTGAACGTCAGAAATGCCTCTTCCAGGTAGCCTACCCATTTAGACACCGTTGAAACGTGTTTTATAGAAAGAATCTTTGCTATTTTTGAATAGCTGAATTCTTCTGCGGCGTTCGTTATCAGGTATTTGGCAAGTTTCCTTAGCTCTTCAATCTTTTTTATCTTGTGCCTCAGTAAAATATCTTTGGTCAAAATGTCTTCGTATATCTGCGAGACTACCCTGCCGCCAAACTTCTGCGTTTCCGGAAAGCCGCCGTTTTGCATATATTCTTCCAGAAGCCTGAGTAGCTGGGCTTTCTCGCCGGTGGTGTAAACTTTATCTTCTTTGAAATTTTTAATTTTAACAAACTCTTTGAAAGAAAACGGAAAAAGGATTACGTCGGAATGCCTGCCGGTCAGGTGGGTGGCCAATTCTCCGGACAAAAGGTTTGAATTGCTTCCGGTTAGTATCACCTTTTTTGTCCTCCTGAGCCTGCTGGCGAACAATTCCCATCCCTTTACATTCTGGATTTCATCTAAAACAACAATATCAACATCCCCATAAAGCTTGTAAAAAGACTTCAGAATGTCGTTCAGGTCCTCAGTCCTGACGCCTAAAAGCCTTTCATCATCGAAGTTCGCATAACCAAAGGCCTTGCCTTTTGCCAGCAGGTAGGAAAATATGGATTTCCCGCATCTTCTTATTCCAAGGACGGCAAGAATGTTCGGGAACTTCAGCGCCCTTTCCGCCTCTCCCAACATTTCCCTCGGGACTAATTTTTCCTCTTTTTCGATGAGTTCAAGCTCTTCTCTCTGTTCTTTGATAATAATACCGAAATCCATAACATTATAATATAAAGTTTTATATAAAAAGCTTTCTAGTATAATGGTCAATATCCTAAAATTCAGGTAAAAACGTGCATAAACATCCATGGCCGATGGGGAATATGTGGGAAGGTAGATTTTCGAATTCGGTTGCGGTTTTCGGATACCTGGACAGCAACAGACGCAGATTTCATCTGCATCATGCGAAACCATTCGCTAGTGGGGATGAATTTTTATTGACATTAATTTAATTATTTCATATAATGCGGGGGTACCCAAGAAACCCTTTTGTGCAGGTAAACGCACAAAAACGTTCACGGAAAAATAACGAAAGGGTTTGGAAATGGCCAAAGGGGCAGGAAAGGCAGCGAATGACAACGAACAAGTTCATTGTCAAACTGTCTTTGCCATACTTAAGAGGACACTTAAGTGTTTAGGAAGCGAAGGCTTCCGATGACATAACGCCCTAAGTCATCCTGTGGCTTAGTGCCTTCCTGGGTTCAAATCCCAGCTCCCGCATCTAACATTTTCATACCTTCGTCTGAACCCGCCAAATAAAAAGAAAAAGAAAGTCAATCGCTGTCTGTCTCTTGGCTTCTTTATTTCAAAAGTTTTATGTCGATTGTTGACACGTTGAGCTGTACGTTGTTCTCTGCCTGTATCTTTTCCGTCCCGATCTCTATGGAGTGCTTCACGTTCGTGACGAACCTGTTCCTGACGACCTCCACGACGTCGACCGCCCTGGAAATCGACCTGCCTCTCGCCTTAATGTGCACTTCTTTCGTCCCTTCGGAGAACTGCGTTATTACGGCGAGCACATACGCCATTGTAGGTTTCTTGCCGACGAATACCACGTTGTCGTCCGCTCTCGACCTCGGTCTCGTTTCTGAATGCCTCGCTTCGTTTTTCGATTCACTTCTCGCTTCGCTCTTTGCCTCACTCTTTTCTTCTGCCATGCTAAGCACCTCCTAGATGCTGATTGTATATCTGTCATTTCGGATGGCGCAGATTTTATCTGCACCACTCATGTAATCTGTTTTTAGCTCGTTTTAAACTCGCCTTGCTGGGTCTATGCCATCTGGCGTATAATTTATAAATTGATTGTTGTTTTTAAAACCTTTCTGCCGGTTTAGCCCTTTCATGCCACACTTACGATAAATTCAAAGCTTACCGGCTCGAACGAGGCGCCAATGCCGTTGAAGACCGGGAATTTTTTCGCGTTCTCCTGAGTCACGGAAACTTTTATGGTAGCTCTGCAAGACGGGCTAGTCGTCTTGGTCATGATTTTTATCTCTATTTTAAAACCGTCCTCGGTTTTCGTTTCTTCCGTTATCTGTTCGCATCCCTTGCCGTTCAGATAATCCAGCACGCTTTTCGCTTTCCTGAACATGCCTAACATGTCTGTGTCGTATATTTTTTCCATGGAGGATGGGGATTCGAGGTATATGACCTCTTCCTCGTCCTTTTTTGATATCCTGAGATTGTCCCCGGCCAGCGAAATCTTCATACCCTTCCCCGCTTCCGAGAGGGCAACGTCCTGGCCTTTGTAAGTAGGGAGATAGACAACCGGCAGGTCGAGGAACATGTAACCCGCGGAGGTGTACGAGTTCACGTTCTTCAGTATTTCGGCCTTGAGATTGTTTTTGATATCTTCTTCGCTCAGGGTGCTGCTCAGGTAAGCCGAGAGCCTGTTCGAGCATCCGTAAAAATAATCCCCGCAGTTATCATACGTCAAAGCCGAGAAAGCCGCTTTCAGCTTGTCCGCGGTTTCGCTGCCAGCGAACCCGGTCTCCTGAATCCCGCTTATTTTCTGGAAGTCCTTGAGCGCGGCAAGCGTCCCCTTTCCGAATTTGCAGTCCGCGGCAACGTTGTATTTCAGGGTTTTCAGCAGGAACTGCAGCAGCCCGACCTCATAGCCTTCGTTTGTGTATCCCACTTCTCCATCGTCTTCCGCGCATGAGAATTCTTTCGGGACGCATCCGATTACCTCGTCTTCCCCGCCCATTCTCTGGCCGGTTTTTTGGCACGTCACAGCCGGTTCGAGCTTGTTCGCGTACGTATTCATGCTTGCCGCGTCGCTTGCTCCGCCCCTTTTTGCGATGTCGTACATGGCCTGGTAGACCGAGTAGTCCAGCGAAGCCTCCAGATAAGTTTTCGATGCGTCGATCGCGTTTTTCATCACGTAGATATCCGTTCTTGCATATTCCGCCGCATGCGGCTGCGTTAGCGGGTGGGCAAACGCATATATTACAACTACTGCGAGTATGACCAGTCCAGCGCTAAGTATGTTTATCGTCATGCCCTTTACCATAGCACCAGCTCCACCTTGCCTTTTTCTCCTCCCACAAGAGGGATGTCAAACGTGTTTTTGACAACCGTGATGTCGATTTCGCATGCCGCGGGATTTTCATAAAGCGGGCATTGTTTCATGCATAGTTTTTGGTCCATGAATCCCCCGCCTTTCGGGTTCGCGAGGTATGGGCAAAGGTTCACCGATTCCTTGTCAGGGGCATAGGCGCCGTCCCCGTTCATGTCTCTCCTGACCTCGAAGTGAAGGTGAGGCCCCGTTGATTTCCCGGTGGACCCGACCTTGCCTATCTCATCCCCGGCCTTGACGGCGTTCCCCTGCCTTACCGAATAGCTGTTAAGATGGCCGTAATATACGTAATAAGGCACTTTCGTTCTCTGAGAAACGTATTTTATGACGACCAGGTTGCCGAAATCCGTGCTGGTTCCTGCCTGAATGACCTCCCCGTCTGTTGCGCTGTAGACGCTGTCGCCCAAGCTGCCGCCGATGTCTATACCGCCATGGAATTCAGTGGCATACTTGTCAGATTCAGGATTGTTGACCGGGTCTTTTCTCCAGCCGAAGCCCGAGGTTATCGCGTTGTCTTTCGGATTCAGCGGCCATTTCAGGAACAAGTCTTCCGCCCCGGTTCCAAGGATGAGCGGCGGGTCACCGTTTTTCTTTTCATAGGCTACGCTGCCGTCCGAACCGATTACAGCGATGTAATAGTTTTTCTTGTCCGAATTCCTGCTTATTTTTTCGAGGCTCTGCTCCAGAGATGCCATCCGGGTTTTCATGTCCCCTTCTATTTTCATCCCTGAGCCCGCCGCGCCCAGAATTTCCATGAACCCGTAATCGCCCTTTTTCGATTCCAGGAAGCTGAATTCCGTACCCTTGTCGTCGAGGTTGACGTAAAAATCCACCTTGCCTATGACTTTTCTGAGCACTTCGCTCTTGCCGACCGCCGTGCCCAGCCAGCCCGCGAGCATAATAAGCCCGACCACTGCCGCTGCTATCACAACGAACATCACGAAATCCGCCGCGCCCTTTTTCCTAGAGACTGACATCGACATACAATCTACCCAAGTGCACTTCATTGACGCCTTTGAACACCTTCACGCACGCCTCATGGGAAAGCAAGTCGCCAACGTCCTTGCATTCCTTCAGCGCATAGCCGCCCGGCATCATGTCCATTATTTTAACCCCGATGCCTGGCAAGTTGACTTTTTTGACATCCTCCGTTTTGCCGTTTTTTATCATGCCCTCTATCCACTCCCTGACTTTCGTAGGCTGCACGCTTTCCATTCCAAGCGTGCCTCCCGGATACATGGCCGACGGGTAAAATTCCAGCATCACGTCGTTTGGCCTTATGTCCACGGTGCCCACGTTAAACCATTTCGCGCGTATCACGTATTCGCCGCTGAAAGCGTAACCGGCGTCCTTTATTTCATCGAAATTGGAATAGGCGATGGCAATCCACACCTCATGGTCTGGACTGTTCACGTAAGAATGGAACCCGAACTGCCATTGCTGGCCGGTCTCGGTGTCCAGGACGTACGCATCGGCATGCGGGTTCGAGAACCCGCATACGTCACTGATGTCTTTTCCGTTATGCTGCTCAAGTAATTCGCGCGTAACGTAGGGCTTTCCGCCCTGGAAGCAGCTTCTTATCGAGTTCGCCGCTTCTATCGCCTTGAGCTTTTCGGGCGGCGTTTTCAGGAAGGCCGCATAATCTACGTACTGAATGCGCAGGAAAAATATCACGGCCACGCCTATGGTAACGAATATTATTACCGCCCATACTGCCCATGGGGACTGTGGCATGCCTCCTTTCATATTCTGGCCATCCTGCATTCTGTAAATTTACTTCCTGTTACATGCGCTGCTTGCCGGACATTCAGCGGTTTGGCCGGGAGCGTTGTAACAGTTAGGATGCTCGGCATAATATGTCGAGCACCTCTGTATAAACATGATGTATTTGTATGTTTCTTGTTTGCTCTTGCCTGTTTGCGGGTCAGTGCCGCCCTGGCATTCATTCTCCTCGGTAAGGCTCTTTAACATCTTGTCCCAGCAGCCGCTGTATATGCCCTTCGCCTCGCAGTTTACAGCTACGAGCGTTCCTATCTTTCCGCAGTTGTAGTTCGCCGCCGCGAGGATGTTTTTGTCATCATATCTGCCGTACCTGCCAACGAGACTCCTGTAATATTTGATGCCTCCTTTAACGTTCTGTTCGGCGTCGAACCTGTCGCTTACGCCCAACCACCTTGCGGTGTCTCCCATCAGCTGCATGAGGCCGAAAGCGCCCGCAGACGAACCCTGGCAGTGAACGAATGAGCTTTCCGCCATCATTATCGTCTTGACCCATTTCTGCTCATCGTCGTTCATTGAGTATGTTGTCACGTATTCCCTGATTTTTTCCGGTGCGGGTTCCGTGCAGAATGCCTGCGAGAAAGACGTTTCGGAGGTCTGGGCGATTTCCACGGGTTTCCCGTAGCCCTTTGTCAGTTTGACATAACCCGCTTTCTGGATTTTCAGCGGCTTGTCGCCTGTTTTCACGTTCCCGATGAAGGTAGTTTCCGCCGGGTTTAACGGCTTGCCGTCCTTATAAGGCGTGACTTTTACGTAGTAATTTTTGAGCGCTTTGTCGGAACCGCCTTCCAGCCCTATCTCTATGTCATACGTCCCGTTAAGGAATCTGGTCATGGAGCCCTGGTCCGCGAGCGAAAGCCCGCTTATCGAATACGATATGGCATTGGCCGCCGCGAAGGCCCCTGCGCTCGTGCCGGTGAAGCTCTTCGGGACGATGGTCATTGCTATCGCCAGCAAAACCAGGCAAACTATCACGACATAGGCGACGGCCTCAAGAATAGTCTCTGATTCCGTTCCCATCTAGCACCCGCCTTCCCTGATGTTCAGATACTTGTCCACGTTCGCGTTGCCGCCGCGTACAGATTCCATCGTTAAGCAGTAGTTCTTCTTGCCTGCGAGAACCTGCTTTTGGCCTATGTTGTTAAAGTTATACGCGTACTCCGCGCAGTAGACATCGGTAAACTTTTTGCGAACCGCTCCCACGGGGTCTGTGACGGCCCCAATTATCCCCACGTTTGTGTTCGGCTTTATAATCGCGAATGAAAGGTATTTTCCATCATCCCTGTGCGAGCATTTGAAGATGTCAACCTTCTCCGACGACTGGGAAAGGGGGATGAGCTGCTCCCTGGGGACGATGTAAACCTTGTCTACGCAGTCGCCGAGGCTTATCTGGTTCGCGCCGTCCTTCAGGTTCACGAAGCCGGTTCTCGCCTTCTCCCAGCACGCGCCGTATATGGTTTCGGTAATGCCGCTGATGAATATGGCAAGCACAAAAACCGCAACTATCAGCGACCCTATGAGAATGATCAGCTGGTCGGTATGGATAGTCGCCTTTCCCATGGTTAATAATTGTACGTCCGGGTTAAAATTCTTGGACTCTTTTTCCCGGGTTCATCCACCAAACAGGTGCAGAATTCCTATCCTGAAGTCTCCCATACCTATTACTACTTCAATAATTATGTAGATTAAGACGATAGAAAGAATTATACCTATTATTGTCAGGATGCCAATCATCGTAATATCGCCCTTCTCCCTCCTCTTTCCCGCCTTTCCAGCCAAAGTAACCGCCATAGCCTTGTCACCACCTATCCGCTAGCCCCCGCCCAGTATCTTCATGGCTATGAGTATGATCAAAACTATTATTACAACCATTCCGAGCAGCGGTATGCCGGACGCGATAGTTTCCTCCTGTCCTTTCATGCTTTTCACCTATTGGCAGCAGACGCCCGTCGCTGGATTGTCGCTGCATGTGCCGAGCTGCGTTTGCGACCCTTGTATACATGATGCCTGGCAGTGACCACCTTTGTTGTCGCAGGCGGCTTTTGTTGTTATGGGTGTTCCTGTCCCGCCCCCTCCAGGCGTTGCCCCTCCGCCAGCCGGCGTCCCGCCGCCGGTCGTCACGCCGAAATTTTTGCAATCATTTCCGATTTTGGTTATCTGCTCGCAACTTTGCAGCCCGCTTTTTGTGTTTATTGTCGGTATGCTCCATGTCGGTGGCATCGCCTTGAAGGACTGGCAGGAAGCGGAGGCCATTGTGATGCACGTGTTCCTCGCATCGGTCATTTCGACCCCTGGACGGAGGCCATTCACGAAAAACGCGATCAGGACCACGGCCATCACAAGAAGGATTACGGCCACCATGACAACCTCGAGCGACATCCTCATGAGTAATAATTATAAGAAATCAGATATAAATCAAATTCAAAACCGAATTAAACGACTTTTAGGGTGCTATTTGACCTTTGGAAAATTTACAGTTGTCGCACGTATCTATACAACTGAGCAGGACAGCGCATGATTCCCATGCTGTCGTAGCGCCCGTCCTGTAAACGACAGTTTTTGCATTCCAAGTTCCTGGCAGTTGTCCTATTGAACTACATGTTGCGGCACCAGCCTGTGAACACTGGCTTTTGGCCGTTGTTATATCCGCAATCGGTGCAATTCCAGTCCCGAATATGGTCAGAACCACCAGCGCGACGACGAGAATGACAATCGCTACGACAACAAGCTCCAGAGACATCCTTGGCATATTTATTAATTGGCTCAGGCCCTATTTAAACCTTCTTTTTTGTTTCGGTCTTTTGTTAGTCTCTGTTGACGTGTATGCATTCGACGTGTTATGCATTCCGGCAGGAGAATTCGGCATTATATATTTCAATTTAAAGGAAATACAACAATATTAAATCATATGGGCAGGAAAAAAGGGGACAGCTTCATAACCCAGCCCCCTTTCGAGATAATCCTCGCGCTTGTTTTGACTTTCCTTATCCTGGGCTTCATAATCGTCCAGTCAGGAGGCCTCAGCTCAATTATGAAATCCGTATGCGAGAAGGTCCCTGAGCTCTGCAAGGGGAGCGTTTCATCCGTCGACTACGAGACCGCGAAGCAGTCGACGCAGATGCTCACGTGCGGGACTAGCACGGCTAGGTCGGCAAGTCCCCAGTGTATGGATGTCAAGATTGGCAAGATAATAACGGGCCAGGCCGTGGCCGCGCCGGGAGGAGGGGCCTCTATTACCTGTGATATTAAAAATGGTTATCCGGAATTGGAGTATGAGGAGGGTTGCTGGGCAGCATGCCATCATGAAAACGTATGGTATGTTTTTGATTCCGGGGAATGGAAATGGAAATGTCCGGACTGCGAGAAGAATAATTACAATTCCATTTCAGCCATGGGAATGATACTTAGCGAAGTAGACGCCGTCCACAAGGAAATCCAAACAAACCTGTTGCAATTGCGGAACATCAACGGTGAGGAACAAAGATATAAAATCGGGTTGCAACACCTACAAAACGCTATTTTAAGCAATAGCTATGAAAAAGATGACAGCATAATAATTCACCATAAGAACGGGAAAACTGAGGTATTCGGGAGAGGTGAAAGCAATAAAATAATTGAGATAGGCTCTGAAAAGTCGTCGGTGTGCAAGGTTTCCAATTTCAATCTGCCCGAAACCTTCGCGGGTTTTGCAGGAGGGGCGAAGGAGTTTATACCTGTGGCGGGCGACCCTTCGTTTCTAGTTTACTATCAAAGGTTCCCTGTGGGGGAGGATGCGGACTGGAGCGACATGGCCCCATGGTTCAGGGACGTTGGCAAGGTTATGTTCCTTGGCATGTGCGTGCTGGATGTTTACACGGGCGTGCGTGCTGGAGCTACCGTTGTAAAGGGCGCTGCCGCGAGGGGCGGAGCCGCTGTAACGGGGTTCGCCAAGGAAACTGGAACAAAAATCATAGGCGCCGTGGAAAGAACAATGGAAAAAATCCCAGGAATTAGAAGATTAGTCACGGTGGACGCAGAGGCAGCCGCCGCGCAGGCCGAGCGGCTTGCGGCCGCTGAGCTTCAGGCAGTCGCCCCGGGACTTGCCGGGAAAGTGGAAGGGGGGGCGATTTTGCAATTTTTAAAAAGAGACAGTCTTAACAGTGGCATTATCAGATATTTAAAAGGTAAGTATCCCGGCAAAACTGCGGAAGAGGTTTTCGCGCAGGAAGCGCAACATTTATTGGATGGGACTCCAACAGGGAGACTTAATTATGAATCGTTATCGCAACAATTTAAGAAAGCATGGGATAACAACCCCATTGGAGTTGATTTGACAGCAATGTTAGCTAACAAGGAAGACCCCAATCTGGTAGCAAAACTAGTAGGCAAGGTAAGCCCGGATACCCTTGCGAGATTCATCAAGTATGTAGGGGTAGACTCCATCGCGTCATATTATCTTGCAGAAATCGACAGCAATATAGGGAAATTCATAAAACTGAATTCCAACTCCATCGTCTTGGGGATGCCCGCCAGAAACGAGGAGCCGTTTAAGCTCTCTGAAGAAAACATCATTCCGAAGCCCCAAAATATAGTTTATCCTGAGAAGCAGAACCTGGTCCCATTAGGCAAGCCGGTCGTTCTGATGAAGGATGGGTGGGGGAACGTTCCAACCCCGTTCTATCTTGCTTCGCCGTGTAAGGCGGACCTGATAATAGAAACAAAGTCGATATACTGCGGCGCTTATGTTTATGACTCGCTGAGCGGCGAGGCAAGCTGCATCACTCCCACCAAGGATGAGGATAGCGATTGGTACGACAGGCTTTTCAGCAGCGGGCAAATACCCAGAAAATGCGGCTCTCTTGTGGCTGGAGAAAAGGGGTCATTCAACCAAGAATACTTCAACCGCTTCAAAACAACTTCGGCAAACATTGCACAAAACTTGGAAAGCGCCAGAGTATACGGGGGCGAGGTTACAATAAACGAGGCAAAAAGGATAAAAATTACGGACCCGATAGAGGGCATAGAGTTTTACTATGATAAAGACGCTCAGGTTATTGACTTTATAGGCGCGACAATTAAGCAGGGGGACAATTTTAGGTACGACACATGGAACGTGAAAAGTTTTTTTGACGTTGCGAGAGAAAAAGGAGAAACTATATACTGGCCTTTGAATAATAAGGATGACGGAAGGTCATTTTATTTTGACCCAGCGTGGAACATACGCGCCGAAAATCTACCGTTGATAAAACCCACAAGCAAAGGTGCCATGGGATTTGCATGCGAGAAGCGTAAGATAAATAAAGATGAAACAGAGCAATTCATGACTGGCATGACAGGGGACGAAGAGCTCGACGCTAAAGGAAATGACTATCTAGTCTGCAATGTAGAAGGAATCCTAGATCGTGTCGGAGGCATCCTTCCCAAGACCAACTGGAGAATCTATTTTGACGGTACAACCGGCAATTTTTATGGGATTTATGTTACAAAAGGTATGTTTGATAACTTTGTTCTTTTGGATTCGAATTACGACGGCACGATAGACAGGTTTGGCCAGTTTTATCGTCATTTTAGATACGGTGCCACGGCCGCGGGAGACATAAAAATGGATGAAAAGGTTACTACAAATTTTCAATACAGCGTCTTCTATGATAAAGATTTTAATCACGCAGTGGACGGCGTCGCGTCGTCAGACTGCAGCATACCCGGAGCCGTTACGATAACCGTGAGCAATGCAACGAAGGATGAGAATGGCAACAGCTATTGTTATAAATCGAAGTCAGGAGCATGGGGCGTTGCGTCAACTGTTGCTTTATTCGGTGCCAGCGCTGCCAGCAAATTCGGCGGCGGCTGGGGTATGGCAGCGGGAATTGTAGTTGACTGCGGGATAGCAGCCATCGAAGTGTGGAATCCGGGCGGCATCGTAAAAACCAACTGGCCGTCTGGCGGTTACTTCGGTTCTTCCAGATACACTCCTTAAAATAAAAAATAACAGACTAGAAGTTAAATTCACGGGTTTTAATCTAATTTTTATTTTCCGAAATATTGCGGCCTCTCTTCAACCACTCCTTGCAATCTACCATCACTGCGGCGTCCGTAGAGGCTAATAATCATCATATCTTTACCATTATATTGTCCAAAGTTAGCTATTTGAAACTCATAATCAATAAAACCTTTTCTAACTAATAGTTGCTCTTCGGTTAAACCAAAATATCTCTTTAGTACAGCGGGATCCCTCCCCATTTTTTTCACTCGTATATCTCCGGGCGGAGGAGGTTGGACAACATGAGATGCTGGATAGTTCTGAGGGATCGCCATTTCTGTCCGTGCTGGTACGTTGACCGCCCTGTTTAACCCCTCGCCGGCCAATTGGTGGTTTCCTCTGCCAAAAGCTAGATAACTGCCCGTTAATCCTACTGCTAAAGCCATTCCAGCCGCAACAGCAGTTTTGGGGTGATTTCTGACTTTATCTAAAAAACCCCCTTCCTCATACAAATCCCTTTCTCTTGGCAGGGTTCCTGCGTGCGCGTGTCCCATACAAACCACTGATTATGTCATCCTTATTTAAATTTTCCTCTGGGGGGCTTAAAAAGGTTTTTTGGGCGTATTTTTAGCTTCCAAAGGGCCGGATGCCGTTATTTACACTCTATTTGCGCTATTTCACTTGTTTTTAAAGATGTCCTTCATGTCGGCGGGGTTGAGGCCCTTGAAGAAGTTTACTATGCCCGTCGCCATGTCGCTTGCCTGGCCCGTCCACATCGCCAGGAGGCCGATGATGACGACGGTCACGACTATCAGGAGCAGAATCACAATAACGTATTTCAGCGTGGTGTGCATATATAATATTTGCTTTCTGCCTTATTTACGTTTTAGCGTGTTCATATGCGAAGAGAAACATTTATAAATATGAAAGTAAATTCATATATATGAAATCAATTTCATTTGAAAAGAGGCCAGTCATCTGGAAACACAGCACCGTTATCGAATTGCTGCTGTTCTTTTTTGACAATCCCACGGAGGAATTCTTTGAAAAACAGGTTGCCGACAAAACAAAAGTTAGCGCGGGGGCCGCAAACAAGTACCTCAAAATTCTTGCAAAAGAAGGGTTTCTGAGGATTGAAAAAAAAGGAAATATGAATTTTTACTCGCTTGAGAGGGAGAATCCGGTTGTCAGGCATATGAAAATAGCATACAGCCTGTCAAAGCCGATAACGTCTGAATTGAAAAATTTATCAAAAAAACTTAACGTTAAAATTTATGTCTACGGTTCTGTTGCGAGGGGGGAGGACACGGAAGAAAGCGACTGGGACATACTTGCGATAGGCCAGGCCGGGCTCAGCGAAATAGAGGGTGAATTGAACGTGATAAGGAAAAAATTCGGCGAAAAGTTAAAATTAATGGCGTTTTCAGTATCAGAGTGGGCCAGGATGGAAAAAAACGACAAGGCTTTTTATGAAAGGGTTGAAAAGGATAAAATAGAGCTGGTATGATGGACATCAGGGAATGCCTGAAAAAAGGATATCTCATGAGAGTAAGGCCGGACAAAAAGCTGGTCGAAAAGGAGCTTGGGGAAAGCCGGTACGATTTTGATAAAGCGGCTGATAACTTAAAGAAGGGGGATTACAAATGGTCGATAATAGCCGGTTACTATGCCATGTTCCATGCAGCAAGGGCTTTATTGTTCTCTCTCGGCTATAAAGAAAAAAGGCATTTTGCGATAAACATCGTCCTGGAAGAACTTTCCATGAAGGGAATGCTGGAAAGCAGACACATCAATTACTTCTCTTCAGCCATGGAGGCGAGGGAAGGAGCCGATTACAGCTATAAATATTCAGAAGAAAGGGCGGAGGAATTGATGGAATATGCCGAAAAATTCATTTCCGAGATGAAAAAATTGATTTTGGGGGAAATACCAAGACGTAACTGAAATTTAAAATTTAGCCGACATAGATAATATATTGCGGGTTTATGGTTTGTCCAACGTGATTTTCATGTCAAGGAAGCTCATAGAAGCCGCGCTCTTCATGTCGTCGAGGCCGATGAGCGCGGAGGAGATATCCAGGATAACGGGCGTTGCCCCGGGCAATGTCGAGAAGACGCTCGATATCCTATGCAAAGAATATAACGGCGAGGTCAAGGGCGTCGAAATAATCCGCGTCCCGGAGGGGTGGGAAATGAGGGTAAAGCCGGAACTCCTTCCGAAGGTGGCGCATCTGACCCCTTACTCCGACCTCAAGGACGGCCACAAGCGCACGCTCGCGCTCGTCGCCTACAAGGAGCCGCTCAGGCAGAGCGAAGCCGTCAAGATACAGGGAAACAAGGCCTACAACTACATCAAGTTCCTCCGAAAAAAAGGACTGATAAAGTCCGAGAAAGAGGGACGGACGATAAAGCTCTCGCTCACCAAGGAATTCGAGCGCTATTTCGGGCTGGAGAAGGAGCGCATAAAGGAGATGCTGCAGAAGGGCCTGGAGCACGCGAAGGCGAGGGAGGAAGCGAAGGCACAGAAGGTTGCGGCGAAAGAGGACGTTGCGTCAAAGCCCCACGCTGGCGCTGCGGCGCAGACGGAAGCCGGGCCTGCCGCGCCGGTCTCGGCCAGGACGCCTCCCACTAATGTTCAGTATATTGAGGTTGCGCCAGCCAAGAAGACTGAAGCAAAGCCCGCGCCAAAGACCGAGACAAAACATGAAATAAAAGCGGCGAGCCCAGAAATAAAGCCAGAAAGAAAATCTGTCCAAAAGGAAACAAGGCCCGAAAAACCTGAGACTTTAATCGCTGCAATAAAGCCATTGAAAGGGAAGCCGAAGAGGAAGTCAAAGAAAACGCCGCCAGCCGCGAAGATAGGGACGAGAAGGCCCGGTTCTGGAGCGATGCAAGCACCCCGAAATATTCGATTATAAACGAAAGCTTTTTATATAATATTAGATTATAATCTAATATTGAGGAATCATTGACTAGTATGAGGTGAAAATATCAGGGAAGAGATACTTAGCGAGTGGAATCCTTGGTGGTCTGGCGCTTTCGTGACAGAAGCTGTTGAAAGGGAAGGCTACGAAGACATGGGCAGATGGCTGGAAAGAAAAGAGATAGTCGCGCTTATAGGGGTGAGAAGGGGCGGGAAGACAACGCTGCTGAAAATGCTGGTCTCGAGGCTGCTTAAACGGGCCGACCCGAAGAACGTGCTTTTCGTGAAATGCGATGATGACCGCGTTGAAATGAAGGGGATGATAGACGATGCCATAACGACCTACAGGAAACTCTTCAACCCTAGCGGCAAGATTTTTCTTTTTCTGGATGAAGTGCAGGAAATTCCGGGATGGGGTAAAACGATAAAAAGGATATACGACCTCGATTCCAGCATCAAGATTTTCCTGGCAGGCTCCAGCTCAGCTGTTCTGAAGGCCGAGCTGAGCACAGTGCTTGCAGGAAGGGTGGCATATTTTACGGTGTATCCATTCAGCTTCAGGGAGTTCATGAACGCAAAGGGGGCGAGGCTTGAAAAAGCGAACCTGCTGGCGAAAAAGAATGAAGTCCTTCATTACATGAAGGAGTACATGGAATTTGGCGGCTTTCCTGAGGTCGTTCTCGAAAAGAGCAGCAGGATAAAATCAGAGCTTTTGGGTTATTATTACGATTCCATATTGTTCAGGGATATTGCAAGAAGATACCATATAAGGAACATGGCGAGCTTTGAAAGGCTTGTCGTATTTTTGCTCACGAACATGTCAAATCCCGTGAATTTCAACAGGACGGCCAAATCTCTCGGCCTGTCGGTGGACAGCGTAACTGAATATGTAAGGTGCCTACAGGAAACTTTCCTCGCATTCGCAGTCCCTGTCCTCAGCTATTCGGTGAAGGCGCAGCAGATGAATCCAAAGAAGATATACTGCGTTGACACGGGATTGCGGAACTTCACGGGCTTCAGGTTCAGCGAGGACGCGGGAAGGCTGGCCGAAAACATGGTTTTCACGGAGCTCAGGCGAAGGGGCGGCGAGATTTATTACTGGAAAAACGGAGGGGAAGTGGATTTTGTCGTCAAAAAGCAAAACAGGGTCAGCGAAATAATACAGGTATGCTGGGACGTAAAAAACAAGGAGACCGTCGAAGTCAGCAGCCTCGTCAAGGCAGCGGGGCACTTCAAATTAAAAAGCGGCATGATATTAACGGAGGACTTTGAAGGCGTCAAGAAGATAGACGACATTGAAATAACGTTCAAGCCCATATGGAAATGGCTGTTGTTCCAGTGACGAAATTGCCTGATGAAAGGAAAGCAAAGAAGCTCCCGCCAGCCGCGAAGATAGGGACGAGAAGGCCTGCCGATTAGCCGTTGTTGTGCGGTGGAAAAACTGCGCGCTTCTTTTATTTTGCTGAAATTAAGAGAACTGCTGAAATTAAGAGAACAGATGCAGACACGTAGGCAGCATTTAATAGAGAAACCATAACTTATAAATATTTGAAGCCTCTCTATAAAAACTTTAACCAATATAAGAGCGCTAATTTAAAATTAAGTCATGAGATATGCGTATGTCTGCATTCTGCCGGTTTTTTTCCTGTCGGTTTTCCTGTCGGTTTTGCCCGGTTCCGCGGGCGCCCAGGCCTGCGCGCCGCCGGCGAGCGGCGACTGGCTCGTCAACGAGACGGTCGTCTGCTCCGGCCAGAGCATCGTCCTCAACGGCAGCCTGCTGGTGAACGGGACGGGAAATCTTACGCTCAAGGATTCGACGCTGAGTTTCAATTCCGCTTCCGACGGGCAGTTCGGTGCAGAGGTGAACGGCTCGCTGTATGTTTTGAGCTCGGGCATAGAGAACGCGTCGGACAAGGCATATACGTTCGTTTCCAATGCCGGAGCGAACCTTACGGTCAGAAATTCCCATGTCTACGGCTGCGGCTTCGCTTCCTCCGACATAAAGAAAATGGGCGTTTACGTCAGCTCCGCCGGGGCGAATATCACGAACACGACTTTTGCGGACAATTATTTCGCCCTTATGCTGTACGCAGGGAACGGCAATGTTTCGAAAAATCTCATGGCTTCCAATTACCTCGGTCTCGTCGCCGAAGGTCCGGGGAATTTCATATACGGGAATGCGATAATCGGGAATAGCGGGGGAGCGGCAGTCAACGTAACCGGTAATAACGTGACTTTCTATGGCAATGTCATCGAGAACAACACCGGAGCCGCGCCGTCCGGAATGCGCCTGAACAACTCGCTTGTAAACAACAACTCCCTTTTCAACAACACGGGAGGGGGGCTCAGGATTTCCGGAGACAGCAACAACGTGACCGGCAACAGAATAACGTACAACTCCAACACCGGCCTCGATGCAGCCAATTCGCAAAATACAAGAATAACGGGCAACACCATTCTGGGTAACGAGAAAGGCCTTTACATTTCATATTCGAGGGACACGCTCGTTTCCGACAGCCTGTGCAACATGAGCAGCCAGTACGACGTGTCCATAATTTCCTCGCCTAACATAACCTTCGGCAACGTGAACTACACGACCCTGATCAGAAAATGGCGGCTGAATGTCAGGGTCTGGGACAATGCGGGCAATCCTGTTACCGGCGCGAGCGTCGTCATAAAAAACAATTACACCGCAATCGTCTATTCCGGAACAACCAATTCCACGGGAAGCATACCGCAGCTGTTCCTGGACGAAAGGAAGGAGAACCAGTCCGTCCTCGTTTACAATCCTTATTCGCTCAATGTATCAGGGGATGGATACTACTCCAATTACACTCTTTTCAGCCTTACCGGCGATCTGTCCGCAGACGTGATAATCCCCCTTGCACAGGTTCCCATGTTCTCCGTCGCCGTCAACTCGCCGAAAAATGAGACGTACATGAGATACAACCTTTCCGCGGGCGGCATGCTCCCGCTCGCCGTGAGCAGCGAAAGCAACATCAGCCTGTGCAACTATTCCGTCGGAAACATTTTCGGCCCGATGGTTATGTATAACCAAACGTATAACCAAACCATGTTCCAGGCCTTCCTGAACGCGTCAAACCTGTCAGGCACATACAGAATCGTTTTCTCCTGCAAGTCATCCGAAAACATCTCGGCCTCCTCGGGCATCTCGTTCACGGTTTATCCCGCCTATGAATGCGCGGCGTCTTCGGATTGCGGGGGCACCCAGACATGTACAGCCTCGAAGTGCCAGAATCTTGAATGCGTCTGCGGTCATGCGCAAAACCACGCGTGCGTTAATTACGAGTGTTGCGCCGACACGGACTGCAAGGATGACGAGTCGTGCAACCTGAACCTGAACTCGCACACCTGCCTGCGCGTGTCCTGCGAATGCCCGGAAAAAAGGAGCAATCACAAATGCAACATGGGGGTTTACTGCTGCAAAGACCTGCAATGCAAAGAAAACGAAACGTGCGTGAATCACGGCTGCGTCACGAAGTCGCTCTCTATTGTGGTCCCCGGCGAACTCGCTTTTGGCAGGAACGTAACCGTGAAAGTTCTGGACCAGGACAAAAGGCCGGCCGAAAACGTCCGCGTCGATGTGAAATACCTTGATACCGACCCTGTGGCCACTGGCACATATTACACGGGCAGCAATGGAACGGCGGAAATTGAAATAAAGCACGCAGGAAGGGTGGCTTTCGTAGCCAGAAAGGGCGGGTATTTCACCGGAAATTCCCAGGGAGAGGTTCCTAAGCCGCTCGATTTAATGTTCCTGACGGAGATTATAGTCCTTATAGCGGCTTCCGTTGGTATAGTTATAACGGCCTTCAAGATTTTCCGTGCGCGCGACAGAGGCGAATTTTCGTCAGAAAAGGGTCCGCTCAGGCTTGAAAAGAGCGTAAGCGGAACGACGGTCATGCTGCATGTCGTGAACAGGACGAAAAAGAAACTCGAGGACATAGCCGTAAGGGATTCGGTCCCTGCAGGCGCGTTCATACAAGGCGCAATCATGCCCAAGATCGAGCCGCTGGACGACAGGACTAACACGCTGACATGGGAGATACTTCAGCTGGGGCCGAACGAAGAGGTGACCATAGAGTATGAAACCTATCACGCAAATCCGGGCTTCTCCGTGAACTACAAAGGGAAGGAATACCGGGGCTGATGCCGCAAAAGTGTTATGTGTTTTTGCGCAATGAACACGGAAATCATTGACTCCATGCGCAACAGGAGGACTTTTTACACGAAAGGAAAAAGCCCCAGAAGACGCCGTCCGAAAACTTATAAATAGATATGTATGATAATTAATAGTTATTTCAAACGCGAGTTGATACGAATGCCGAAGAGAAGTTTACGTTCAAGGTCGCTCAGGAAGCTCAAGGTGAAAACCCCAGGCGGGCGGAGCGTTATGCATTACGGGGAAAGGAAGAACGCGGTTGCCAAATGCGCGGTCTGCAAGCGTCCGCTGCACGGCACGCCGAGGGTCAGGGATTCCGGCATGGCGAAGCTTTCCAGGACCGAGAAGCGGCCGGAAAGGCCTTTCGGCGGGAACCTGTGCTCCTCATGCTCGCGCAGGGAAATAAAGAGAAGGCTCTTGGAACCTTTCCAATAGGCGGTGACAAGGGAAGACGACTGCATTTATAAATCAGGTCGCCTGCATATTATAGATATTAGTGATGTTCTATGTTCGAGATAGGAAGGATTTGCGTCAAGACCGCCGGAAGGGAAGCGGGAAGGTTCTGCATCGTGGTGGCGAAGGACAAGGACAAGGATTTCTTGATAGTCACCGGTCCGAAAGAAGCGACGAAGGTCAGGAGAAGGAAATGCAATTTCCGCCATCTCGAGCCCACGCAGTTCAGGGTCGAGATAAAGGAGAACGCGACCGACGAGGACGTCATGAAGGCGTATGAGAAGGATGAAATCTACGCGAAACTAAAGCTCCCCAGGCCCGGCGCTGAGCAAGAAAGGGTTTCGGAAGAGCGCAGGGAAAAGCGCGAAGAGAAGAAAGAAAAGCAAGAGGAACAAAAAGAAGAGAAAGAAATAAAGCGCGAAGAGAAGCACGAAAAGCACGAGCATGAAAAACATGAAAAGAGGGAAGAACACAAAGAACACAAGGCCGGGCACAAAGAGGAAAAGCCGAAGAAAGCGCGCGCAAAAAAAGCAGGTTCAAAGAAAGCCAAGAAGCAGTGAATAAACTTCTCTTGCGGCACAGCTTTTAGAGTTCCCGCATGCCAGCACATTAAGACTTCCGCTTCTTCCGCAAAGGCCGCGGGGCACAAACCTTTAGAAAATCAGATTCAAATCTTCCAGCCTCTTTTTCACTTCCGGCGTGCATTTCGGGCAGACCCATATCTCGACATTGCCCTTGTCCTTCCGCTTGACTATTTCCAGCCTGCCGGTCGCATCTGCTCTGAACTTCCTGTTGCACACGTTGCAGGTCTTGAGCTTTATCATCTGTCCACCCGGCAACTCAAGTAGAAACGATCATCCCGCCCGCCCCCATGGCGGCGAATGTGTGTACCAGCATGGCGAGGGAATTCAGTATGCCCTGCGCCTCGCCAAGGTTCATGGTTATGTTATGTGGTTCGAGGATTTCTATGGCTGATGGCCCGTAGTTCAGTACGATGTAAACAAGCCTGTCGAAATTTTCGACAATCATTTCAACGTCAAATATCTCGCAGTATCCCTTCTCTATGTTGGGCAGCGGCTTCTTTACTTCCTCCACCCCCTTGCACTCTTTCTTGTAAACCAACACGCCCTTTTCCTTTTCCATCTTTTCCACATGTTTCTTCAGTGCGGAGCTGGCGGTTTCCCTGGAAATCGCCATCGCTTCTATCATCATGCCCACGCGTATCCAGCCGTTCTTGACCCGGCTCTTGACCTGTTCCTCGAGCTTCCTGTCCATTTTTTCCATGACATCACACTATAATTCTTTTTTGCATGACGTATATTTAAACTATCTTATGAACCCCATCCCCTTCAGATCCGCTTTCTCCCCGCACTTGCCGCATTTCTTCCCGAGAGACAAAACGTCAAAGCCCTCCCTTCTGATAACCAGAGAGCCGCACTTCCAGCACCACGTGGATTCGTATTTGCTGCCCCGCACGTTGCCTGCGTAGACCCATTTCATTCCTTTCTGCTTCGCGATTTTCACCGCCTTCTCGAGCGCCGAAGGCGGCGTGGGAGGCGAATCCCTTAGCTTGTACTGCGGATAAAACGCGGAGAAATGGAGAGGAACGCGGCTGCCAAGATTCTCCTTTATCCAGTCCACGAGTTTCGCGATCTCTTTCTCAGAATCGTTATACTTCGGGATTATGAGGTTCGTGACCTCGACCCACACGCCGTTCTTCGCGTAGGCCTTGAGCGCATTGAAAACAGGATCAATTCCAACTCCTCCGCAGACCTTTTTGTAGAACTCATCGTTCCCTTTCAAATCCACATTCACCGCGTCCAAGTATTTCGCCATCCTGCGGATAGGCGCGGGGTTCGTGTACCCGTTCGAGACCCATGCATTGTACAAGCCCTCCTTCTTCGCGAGCTTCATCATGTCCAGCGCGTATTCGTAGAACACGGTCGGCTCGGTGTACGTATACGACATCCCCTCGACGTCGTTCCTCTTCGCGACCGCCACTACTTCCTCCGGGCTCATTTCCCGGGTGTCGAATTCCCCGATTTCCCCGTATTCCTGCGAGATGGCGTAATTCTGGCAGAAGCGGCAGCGCAGGTTGCATCCGACCGTCGCAACGGACAGGCATTTCGTTCCCGGCGCGAAATGGAACAGCGGCTTCTTTTCGATCGGATCGATGGCTATCGATACAGGCTTCCCGTAAACCAGCGAGCGCAGCTTCCCGCGTTCGTTCTTGCGAACCCTGCAGAATCCGGCGCGCCCGTCCGCGATGACGCAGAAGCGCGGGCACAGCTCGCATTTCACGGTCCTGCCTTTCATTTTTTTGTAGAATGATGCCTCTTTCATTTCAGGAATTTTAATGCCGTCCATTTTTACAACTTGTAAAGGAGATTAAAAAGCGCGAAAAATGGAAAATGAAGAGCAAAAAACAGACCGGAAATAAATCAGACCGGCGCGACAAAACCGTCAACTATCACCCTGCCTTTGAATTCTTTCGCGACCTCCTCGGCTTCGGCCGCCAGTTTGCTCAGAGAATACTCCTTTTTTTTGACTCCCACGGCCAGCAGCATAAAGGGCGTCTTGTCCGCTTTTATCAGGCCGCCGAAGCCATGGCTGCCCGTTGCTATGGTTGCCGCCATCGAGGCCTCTTTCTTGGCGTCCTCGGGGTCGGGATGATACCTCCTGCTTATCACGAACGCCGGCGGCAGACCCAAAGCCCTCATTTTGGTCTCCGAGTTGTCGAAACTGCCGGTGCCGTCGTATATAGCCATCCTGGCCACGTGGAAAGGCGGCTCTACCGGAAGATGTCCCATATACGGAATCCCCGCTCTCTTCGCTATCCTTCTTGCATAGAACATGCCGTAATTGTCAGGATTCACGCAGAATCTTCTCATTTTTTCGTCCGCTTTCTCGAAAGCTATGCCCGCTGCGCCGCATCCCGCGTGGCTGTATATGCCTTCCGCGCGGGCCGTTTTCAGAAGCCTCACTCCTTTATCCTCTTCAAGAAGAATGACTGGCCCGGCCGCATGGAGCCCGCCCGGCGTCCTCTCGTCAATGCAGCGGAAGCACCTGTCGCCGAGCTGGAAAACGTCTTTCAGATTCTTGAGGCCTTCGATGTACATTCCCAGCGTCCCGCGCGAGTGCATGCTGTAAAAATCGCTGAAAATGCCTTCCTGGCTTTTGAAATGCTCCAAAAGAGCGTGCGCGCCATGATGGTTGTGATCACTCATATTTATTCCAGACCTCGCAATGCCTGAGAAAAGATTAAGAACCGGTTCATAAATTGCTTTCGGTGGTATGATGTGTTTTTCTCAAAACTCGTTACTCATACCTCAATGCATCCACCGGCTTCAGCTTGGACGCGCGGTAGGACGGGACTATTCCGGAAACCACGCCTATGGCCATCGCCAGCAGGAGCGCTCCTATGAGCAGCTGCGGGTTTATGGCCGTCGTTATGCCGCCTGCACCGCCGCCAAAGCCGCCTAACCCGCCTCCTCCGGCGGCGCCGGTCAGGGAGATGCCCGACATGAGGGAGGACGCGATCGAACCGATCACTATGCCGATCAGTCCGCCTACACCGCCTATCATCGCCGAGCTGAGGACGAATATCATGAGTATGTCGCCGTTCTTCGCCCCTATCGCCTTCATTATGCCTATCTCCCTCGTCTTCTCCAGCACCGAGGTGAACATACTATTCGCAATTCCTACGCCTCCCACGAGAAGCGAGACAGCCGCAATGCCGCCAAGGAAGAGCGTTATGGCCGAGGTAACGTCGCTAAGAGTCTGCTGCACGGACTCGGCGGACGTTATCGAATAGCCTTTCCTGTTCGGGTTGGTAACGTGATGCAGCAGCGTGAGCTTGCTGTTGGCATCTGACACTACCTGTTCAACGGCATCGGTGCTGCTCGCCTTTATCGATATACTGTTGAAGTTTTCCGGGTCCAGGTCAAGCGTGTCCCTCGCGGCCTTTATGGGCATTATCACGCTTCTGTCATCGCCGCCGAAGCCCCCGCTTTGTTTCAGTATCCCGACTATCTTGAAGGTCTTGTTCTCTATGGTGATCATCCTGTTGATGGCCAGCTGCTCCTTGAATGTCGAATTGGCTATCCTGCTGCCTATCACGACGGCGTTATAATCAGACGCGGTCAGGAATCTGCCTATCTGCAGCTGCGAGGTCGTTATAATCTTCCATTCAGCCGCATTAACGCCTTTCACGGAAACCCTGGCCTTCTCCCCGAGGTAATATGCCTCGCCGTTGCCGGAGACCTCGCCCTCTATGGCGGCTATGTTCTGGACAGGGATGAGCGCCTGTATGTCCTTGATCGTCAGGTTCACGCTGGACGGGCCTCCTCCTCCGCCCTCAAAACCGCCAAATGCCCTGAAGCCGGCTGTCGCTCCTCCTCCGCCGGGGCTTATCGTTATCACATCGGCGCCCAGGCCCGTAAGCCTGCTGGTGACGTTCTGCTGCAGCCCCTCGCCTATCGATATTATAGCTACGACGGCAGAAACGCCTATTACTATGCCTATGACAGTAAGCCATGTGCGCAGCTTGCTGTGCACGAGTATGTTAAGCGCCAGTCTTACGGCCTTCTTTCGCCTCATGCGGGCTCACGCCTCTCTTATGGAAAAGCTTTTTCACGCTCTTCCTTTTCCTGTACAATGCAAATCCGCCGACTGCAACCACGGCAACCACGACTATCGTGATGATGAGTGAATTGTTGCTCTGCCTGCTGCTGAGCCCGCTCGCCGGGGAAATCGAAGAAGACGAAGGCTGTATGCTGACCGTTTTCTCAAGCGAGTGCCTCTCGCCGGTCGTGTCCGTGTAGTCCACCAGCACCTTGAGGCTCGTTGCGTTCCTCTGGGGCGTTTGCACCGGACTCGCTTCGCCTCCCTGGCCGTTGAATTGCCCGTTTTGTCCGAAAGTTCTGTTGCCGAATGTTCCGGCAGACGAAATCTGGAACGTTACTATCGTGTAATCGCCTTTGTCCAGGTTGCCGATTATGGATGACGCGCTGCCTGTTGTCCTGAAGCCCTGCTGCTCGGGTATTCTGACAGTCACCGAGTATGCCGGATTGTTGCCTATGTTCGCAACTGAAAGCGAAACCTGGCCGCTTGAACTCTCGGAGTAGGTCACGTCGAAATCCGTTTCTCCGCCCACAAATATGCCTGCCTTCGTCTTTATCTCGTTTGAAGTCCCGTTTTCAGAATCGAATTTCATGTCAAGGTCTAGCTGGTAAAGGCCAGGTGCGGCGTTGACGTCAGCGACCACGGTGTAATCGAGGTCAACCGAGCCGCCGACATCTATGTATTTTACATATTTGGTGTTGTCAGAGAAGACGGGAAGTATGACTCCCTTCGCCTCGCTCCACGAGAATATGAGATTCTTCAGAGGCGAGCTTCCGCGGTTGTTAAGCGTGAATTTAAGGTTGGTCTCGTTCCCCGGACTTATTTTCGACTTGTCTATGACTATCTGCGCGGACTCCCTGCTGGTAATGCTTACGTCGAAATCCTGCGTTACGGACACGCCAGAACTCGCGCTGCTCTGTTTCAGCTGTATCTTGCTGGTGCCTGCAGAAGCATCCTTGTCGACCATGACCTTGAAGCTGATTATCGCCGCGTTGGTCCCCTGCTGGAAGCCCTGCAGCGTGCTGACGTTTTTCACATATTCCTCGCCTGGTATTTTCGAGAACGGGTAAGAGGGCAGCAGCTCGATGGCGGTGTCGCTTGCCACCGCGCCGCCTGCGTTCTCGACCGTGAACTTGAGCTCCGCTGTTTCACCCGATCTTGCCGGATCAGGGTTCTGGTTCAGCAGCGAAGTCGTTACCATGGCACTTCCTGCCGTTGAAAATGCGGCCTGCACCATGCCGGCCATGATCACCATGAAAAATAAAGCCACTGCAAGTGCTCCCGCCACTCCAAACAAATACATGTTACGTTTCATTTTCTCAACCTCCTATGCTCACTCTTTTCTATCTTTCCGTCCTTGATGTGTATTATCCTTTCAGCATGCTTTGTCAAATCCAAATCATGCGTGACTATGATTATCGTCTTGCTGTCGCCCCTGTGAATTTTTCTCAGGAAATCTATGATGAACTCCCCCGTCTTGCTGTCAAGGTTGCCGGTCGGCTCGTCTGCGAGTATTATTTCCGGGTCTGGTGCTAGCGCCCTTGCAATCGCGACTCGTTGCATCTCCCCTCCGGACAGTTGGGAAGGCAGATGGTTCATCCTGTCATGCAGGTCAACAATCTTCAACATCTCCGATGCCCTTTCCTTCGCGCGGGAAGAGTCCACATCCTGGAACTCCAGGGGAAGCATTACGTTCTCGAGCGCGGTGAGCGTTGGTATAAGGTTGAACTGCTGGAACACGAAGCCTATCTTTCTCCCTCGTATGCTGGCCAGCCTGGATTCGCTGAAAGTCGTTATGTCCTGGCCGTCCAGGAATATCTGGCCCATGGTAGGAAGATCAAGACAACCAACCAGATTCATCATGGTGCTCTTGCCGCTTCCGCTTGGGCCGACTATGACGACGAACTCCCCTTTTTTTATGTCGAGCGTCACGTCGCACAGCGCTTTGACATCCACTTCTCCCATGTGGTACGTCTTGCAGACGTCCTTCAGTTGGATTATCGATTTTCCCATGTTATCCCCTATCCTCCGGGAGCGTATCCAATGGGCCTTGTGAAATTGGTAAAGTTACCTGCTCTTGCGAAGTCCCTTAAGCCGTACGGCCTGAAGAAACCAAACCTCGCGGCCAGGTAGAATGCCGCGATTCCTGCCGCGATGCCTATGGCGATGCCTATCAGGAGATATTTCGTTTTTTCTTTCATAGTCTCAGATTATGCGGGAACATCATATAAAGCCAACCTGAAACAACCTGAAACCACTTGTTTCAAATTATTTCATGTTTCAAGTTGTTTCATCGGATGCAGAAAAGCATATAAATCACGCGGACAAATCTCTACCATGAAAAGACACGCGCTATTCTCGGCCATCATGATAATGTGCTTCATTTACGGAGGCATGTCGCTGCTGTTCTTCCTTGTGCAGACAATACCGCTAGGCGCAGATCATTCGTTCATTGGTCGGCCACCGTTCATGGAGAGGATAAATGAGACTATCTTTCCGGGCGAGCCAAACCAAACAGGCAATTTCACTCGCGAGAGATTTGAACAGTTCCAGGTAAGGAACGCGACGTACTTCCTAATGCTAATTTTCACGTCGCTTTTCGGCTCGGTCATATCGATATTTGCAGGCTTGGTGATTTACTCGCTCCTGCGCAAAAAGGAAAGGAAGGAGCTGACCAAAAACGTGATTGATCTGGTGACCACTCCCGAGGAGAAGCGCGTGCTCAAGGAACTTGAAGAAAGCGGCGGCGTGCTGACCCAAACCGAGCTCGCCAAGAGGACGAAACTCGGCAAGGTAAAGGTTCACAGAGTGATCAAGCGACTGGAAATGATAGGCATGGTTTCCAAGTACTCCTACGGCATGACCAACAAGATAAAGCTGGAGAAGAAGGTCTTTGAGCAGGAGTAGCCGCGGGCTGGTGCTGCGGCGCCCGGCGCACTTAAATAACATCTTCTAATTAATATCCAAAAATGTTCAGGAGGTCGTGAGTCATGGCAGGCTCAAAAAATCCCAAAAAATCTGATGCTCAGACAGCGAAGAAGGGAGATATAGTCAAGGTCGAGTACGAGGGCTCGCTGGAAGACGGGACGATTTTCGATTGCACCGAGAAGCATAACGGCCAGCCGCTGGAATTCGAAGCAGGCTGCGGCAGAATGATAAAGGGCTTCGACGAAGCGGTGCTGGGCATGAGGGCGGGCGAATCCAAGACCGTAAAGCTCGCTCCCGAACAGGCGTACGGCCGGTTCAATCCCCTGCTGGTCCAGAAAGTCCCAAGAGAGCATCTGCCGAAGGAGCCTGAGCCCAAGCCCGGTATGATGATAGTCATGTCCCTCCCGACAGGCGAGCAGATTCCCGCTAGGATCACGGACGTTTCGAAGGACGCCGTGACCATGGATTTCAACCACCCGCTGACCGGGAAGACGCTGATTTTCAAAATTAAGGTCGTGGAGATTCAGGAGAAAAAGGGATAAATTGGCTGAAAACTTTTAAAAATTTTTCAATAGCAAATACCCTTTGCATGTTTCAAAATGTGATCCACCAGACCTTGTCTATCTTGTCCGCTGTATAAAATTCTGTCATATATATAGGCATCGAGGTTGTGCTCCTCAGCGTTTGTATTCCATTCTTGTGCGTTCGCCTTTCCATGATTAGAATTCGGTAAGGACGCTTAAATTAATGCTATTTATCCGGGAATTACACAATATAATATAATGAAGTGTGCTTTTTTCATCACCTGTCTTGTTGCTACTGTTCTAGTTGTCAGTGGCTGCGTACAGCAGCCGGGCTCGCCGGGTGCATCTCAGCAGGGAAATCCCATGCCGCCGCCGGGCGGCCAGAACGCATCGCAAATGCCTCCTGCCGGCAGGCAGAATGCACCTTTGAACCAGCCTGCGCAGGGCGGCGAGCCAGTGGGCGCGCCGCTGGCGAACGCGAACGGGCCGCTGCCATCGCTTCCTTCCGGCGTGCCCAAGGGCGAGTGGGTCACGAAGAAGCTCGGCGATGTTGAGATAAGGTATTTCTCTACCGCGATCGCGAGGGGCATGACCGAAAGCGGCACTGACTTTTTTATCTACCTCAACAACACGGGAAGCGCGAAAGCGACGCTTTGTTTCCCTTCCCTCAGGGAGTTTACGCAGGACGTCGGGACGCTTAGGAGTTCGATTCCTGACTGGAACCTGCATTTCTTCGCCTTGCAGGATCCGCCCATGGATGTCGGGCCGGGTCAGAAAAAGAGCCTGTGGTATTTCGCCTCGCTTGACGTCGACCCGACCAAAGGCAACAGCTTCTTTACCGTGAACTTCACCATCAGCGAGTGCGGTCAGGGCTCAGCTTCGGCTTCGGTGATGTTGCCCGTCATTTTCGGCGTGACCGGCGAGAATTTCATGGGCAAGGAGACCAGCTATATTTACGGTACCGTGAAGGACGAAGACGGCAACCCGGTGACTAATGCAGAGATCCGTGCGGCAATAAACTGCGGCAGGGTGGACTTCAGGGGCGGCAGCGACGGCTCCGGCAACTATAAAGTAGAGGTTCTTGCAAAGGAAGACATCGATGCCATATACGTGGGCAAGCCGCTTACATGCGATTCCACCGATTATTTTGTCACAGTAGAGCAGCCGGGCTACGAATATTATTACAGCGGCCATGCGGAGCCGACGAGGCAGCAGCCGCAAAAGCTTGACATAGTGCTGAAGAAGAGCGGCGGCAGGAAAAATTACACCATGGACTGGGAGAAGAAGGTTGACGACAACTATGGTTTCTTCTGGGTAAAACCATCAGCCGACTGGAGCGTCTTCGCCGCGGCGCAGGCGAAGCACCCGCCCATGCTCAACAAGCCGACAAACTTCTATCTTTTCGATTCCAGCGGGAACATCCTCTGGAAGCAGCCGACAGGGAACGAGTGCTGGGGCATTGACATCACGAGCGACGGCAGCAAAGTGGTTGCCGGATGCACCGACAGAAAGATTTATGCGGTTGACAGGGCCGGCAAGCTCCTCTGGAGCGCCAGCACGATAGGCGCTTACACCATTTCAAGGAATGTCTGCTTTTCCAGGGACGGTACCAGGGTACTCGCCGGCGACACGCCCATGCTTATCGACACGGCGACGGGCACGGAACAGGCCGTACCATGGAACGCGACCGGCCAGAGGAACTGCGCTTTCTATTACGATGACTCTGGCTTTGTCATAGGAGCCAGGGAAGTCACGGGCTTTGACGCCAGCGGCACACAGAAATGGCAGAATGTCATAGGCGAATTCCCCCTGTTCATGGACGTCGACAACAATAAGAACACTTTCGGGGCTGGGAAGAGCAGGACACTATTTTCTTTCGACGCGAACGGCAACCTGCGCTGGAAGCACAAGATTCCCGACCATGTCATAACCGCGGGCGCAGCGACGCCTGACGGGAGCAGAATGGCTTTGGGCACGGTCGGCGGTATGGTCTACGTGTTCGACGGCGATGGCAACCTGCTCTGGAAGAGGAACGCCATGGAGCCGGGCAATTGGAGTTCAATCGGCCACAATGCGGTGACCATCTCGGAAGACGGCAAAGAGGTTGTAGTGGGGACCACTGACCAAGCGGGCGTGATCTGCGTACTCGCATACAACGGGAACGGCACCATCGTCTGGGAGAACTGCGTGCAGCCAGACAAGAGCAATCCGGACCTTCTTCTGCAGGTCACCCATGTGCAGATTTCAAATGATAAAAAGCAGATTATAGCATCCTATGGCGACAACTACATCAGGAAATTCTCGCTGGCGGGATAAGAGTTTCCGCTGCTAAAACTCGCACTGCTGGCACTCCACAGACTGGCAAACCTCGTTCCTGACCTTCCATTTCAGGCCCCATGCCTTTATCTCCTTTATGATTTTAACGAAATCCTCGCCCCTGTCGGTAAGGGAGTACTCTGATTTCACCGGGAAGGTCCTGGCATCGACCTTTTTCCTCACAAGTCCCTCTTTCACCAGCTCCTTCATCCTCATCGAAAGGATCTTTGGCGTTATGCCTTTGAGGCCTCTTTTGACTTCGGAATACCGTTTCCACTTCGCTTTTCCCCTGTACAACTCCAGCAGTATCATCAGGGTCCATCTTTTTCCAATGAAATCCATAGTCTTGTGAATCGGGCATGTCCTTTCCATATTATCCTCCGCTTGCATCTTGCCTGTCCCTGATATCTTTTTTGAAACCATAATATATAAATATAGTTGGTATCAATATTATATCAAGTAGCAAAAATATACTAATTGGGGTGATGAAGATGAAGACGCTTACAAGAGAGAAAGTGAAGAGGATGCTGGACGGCAAGGAGGACTTCGTCCTGATAAACGTCCTGCCAGAGGAAAGCTTTCAGGCAGAACACATACCCGAATCAATAAACATCCCCATAAGCGGCGGGCATTTCGGGAAGAAAATGAGAGAAAGCGTGCCCGGCAAAAGCAGGAAGATAGTCGTTCACTGTGGCAGTTTCCAGTGCATGGCGTCGACAGCGGCGGCGGAAAGGCTGGAACAGATGGGATACAAAAAGGTATTTGACTTCAAGGGCGGCATGGCTGACTGGAAGGACGCGGGGTTTCCGGTTGAAAGTTCCTGAGGTTGAAAGTCCCGGATGGACGGAGTTCGTTCGTTTGGAGGGAGCTTGTCCGGTTTGCAGATAGCGGCCGGAAATCAGGCCGAAAATTAAAATGATGATATTGAACAGCGGCGAGGAGGTGATGGATATGTTGGGAGAAGCGTTTGAAATGCATGAACACATGGAGCAGGATGAACTGGATGCCGTAAGGAACGTTGGCATGAGCATCACGGAACCGGTAGTGAAGATGAGAAAAGAGAGCGCGAGCCTGGTAATAGAAGTCTATATGCCGGGCGTCAGCATGGACGACATCAGCATCTCGCTGAAAAAGGACAGGATGTCGGTTTCCGCCGAGAAGAGGGAAGACATGCACGAGATGGAGGAAGGATTTTTCAGGTCCCGCAGCCTGGTGAAGTATTACAAGGCAAACGAAGCGCTGCCGGCCAGGATAATGCCGGAAAAGGCAAAAGTCGCATACGAAGGCGGCATACTCAGCATCGAAGCGCCCCTCGATGAAGACGTAGAAAAGAGGACAGGAAAGTTAATCATGGAAGGAGGTGAATAAGATGTCTGGAATGATGGGCGGGTACTGGCCCGGAAACATGATGGGAAGCATCTGGGGGCCAGTAGCGTGGTTCATGGCGGCTTACTGGCTCATAAGCATTATGTTCATATTATGGGCATTGGTGAGCATAGCAGGCTCAAAGAAAGACGCCGGCTACAAGCTGATATGGGCTGGCATTGCGGTATTCCTTGGCCTGATAGGAGTATTGGTCTATTATCTGGCCGAAAAAACGCAGAAGACCGAAAAGGCTGGCCATGTAAAGGAAAGCAACGAAAGGAAAAGAGACAGACGAAGATAAATCTTTAATATCCGGCTTAAACCCCGGGAATAAGCTTATTTCCTTCTGGTCCTCTCCAGAAGTTTCCTGATTTTGACAAGCTCTCCCATGGCCTGGGAATTAATTTCGCCCCTGACATCGCTTTTCCCGTATGTTTCAACGGCAACCGGCTTCTGTCCCTTGACCAGTTCCATTATGGCGTCGCGTATCTCCTCGAAGTTCTTCATCCCTTCTATCGTTATCTCGGCTTTCCTCGCGCCGGCCGCGGAGTAGCCGGCGGTCTGTACCTTTATCGTGGCTATGCCATACCTTCTCGAAACCGGACCCTGCTCGATGTCAACGTTGGTTATCCTGTTGTACGGGACGATGCCCGTATTCCTGAACCACACTCCCCTGTGCCATATCATTTCGTGGTCGGTGAGCTTGTAGTGCATGCTGTCGTAATATTTCCCGACCCATATGAGAGCGGCCAGAAAACCTATGAGTACGGGTATGCCCGGGAAAACGGCCAGTATCGCAGCCACTTCACCGGGCGCGAAAAGCATCAAGGGCAGGCAGAAGGCAACGAAGAAAATGGCGGCTGCGGAGAGTATGTAGGTGTAGAAAAGGCTCTTGAGCTGCGGTACGGGTCTCATTTCCTCCCCGAGCTTCACTCCTGGCGCCATGTCAATCATTTCATTCTTGGCAGCCGTATATAAATACGTTAAAATTCCGGGCCCGGGATCAATCATGAAAAATGAAGCATGCCCGCACACGGCGCATGAAACATTTTAATATCAGCACATGGATTTTATATCATGTCACATTTTACCAGGCATCTTACCAAATTCAGTTTTGGCGCCACTTCAGCCATTGTTACCAGCCTGGCATTCATAGTTGGTTTAAGCAGGAATACCGACTCCAGGTTGATTATCATCGGTTCTCTGCTGGTGATTGCCATCGCCGACAACATTTCTGATTCGCTGGGCATTCACATCTATCAGGAATCGGAACTAAAGAAGCCCAGAGCCATCCGGGCTTCAACGTTTTATAATTTTTTAACAAGATTTTTGGCAACAATGGTCTTCGTTCTGTTAGTCGCGTTTTTGCCGACAATGTACGCCGTAACCGTTTCAATAGCCTACGGCGTTTCATTGGTCGTGATTTTAAGCTACCTTATATCGAAGGAGCAGAAAGTCAGTCCCTGGGCGGCAATTTTGCAGCATGTCGCAATCGTCGTTTTGGTCATTATCGCCAGCAGTTTCGTGGGTGAGTGGATCGCAGGCATTTTCAGGATCTGAATTCCCGGATCCCGGATGCCCGGGAATATCCATCCAAGCAATCCCCCCGAGCGCATCTCACGGACACGAATCCGGAATTCCAAGCCCCAGATGGGAATTGAACCCATGACCTATCGCTTTCCTGCGCCTTCTTTGGTGCAGCTTTCTTTTCAAGAAAGGTGCTACGAGGCGATCGCTCTACCGACTGAGCTACTGAGGCGTCGCATTATATATTTTACAGAATAATATATTTAATAAAATCATATCTATTTAACAGCACCGGCAACACAGGGGCCATGGTGTAGCCTGGCTAGCATCGGAGCTTTGGGAGCTTCAGACTTGGGTTCGAATCCCAATGGCCCCATTTAAGCTTTTTACAAAAAAGCTTAAGCAAAAAACGAACGACGATTGATATTTAAAACAGGAAGGAGGAGGTATTTACTATGGAAGAAGAATGCCTGTTCTGCAAGATAGCGATGGGAGACGTTCCCTCGCAGAAGCTGTACGAGGATGCCGAGCATCTCGCTTTCCTGGACATCAACCCCAGAAATCCCGGTCACACCCTGGTCATGCCGAAGAAGCATTACGAGACCATACTCGAGATGCCCGACAACGAGATAGGCGAGCTCTTCAGGCTGGTCAAAAAAATAGCGGTTGCCGTGAAAAAGGGCATGAATGCTGACGGCATCTCAATAGGCCAGAGCAACGAGCGCGCCGCCGGCCAGGTCATACCCCACGTTCATGTACACGTGATACCAAGATTTCTTTCCGAAGGCCCGCCGGGGCTGGAGAGCATATTGCCAACCAAAAAGCTCACGAAAGAGATATTCGACGAGACCACTCGCAGGATAGTTTCGAACCTCGGAGGAGCGGAGCACGAGAGGCACGAGAAACACGCGGCCAAAAAGCACGTGGAAGAGGACGAAGAGGAAGACCTGTTTAAATTTTAAAAGGCAAATTGACTACTTATATTATATATCCAATCTGCGCCGGTAGTCTAGTAAGCTTCTTTCAGGAAGAAGCTTGAGCAAGAAGGAGCATCGCTTCACTGCGTTCCGCTCGCTTCCTTTGGCTTCAGATTGAAAGCGGCTTGGACATCCTGGTAGGACACAGAAACCGTAATTGGTTGGTGCAAGCCTTCCAAGCCTGTGACCCGGGTTCAAATCCCGGCCGGCGCATATTTTGTTTTAATTCAACCCATTTCAGCATGCTCTTCTTCAATCGCGATTTTCTGTCCGAGCCTTTTCATGACGTTGCTCCTGTATTTGCTGGCTACGCCGTACTTGTCCGCCAGCAGGGCGTATTCGTTTCTCAATGCGACGGCGTCCGGCTCTTCAATCCCTTTAAGACGCCCGAATATGCCCGGGTCCCTTACAGCCGCCCGCCCTATCATCACGCCTTTGACGCCCATGTCCCTCATGAGCGCGACCTTTTCGGCCGAGTCGATGTTGCCATTCGCTATGATGTCCTTGCCGGTGGCGACGCATTCCGGAAGGACGGAATAATCGGGCGGCGAGCCGTAATGCTCGGCACCGTGCCTTGCGTGGACAATGAAAAAATCGGCATCGACGCCTTTGATGACGTTGAGGTATACTTTTCTCTGCTTCTCGAAAAGGTCCATGCCGAGGCGCATCTTTACCGAGCACGGATACCCGCGGTTTTTCACCATCCTCACCAGCCTGTTCAGCTTCGACAGCCGCTTCATCATCGCGCATCCCAGTCCCTGCCTCACGTACTGTGGGCTGGGGCAGCCGATATTGAAATCGATGCCGGCAAACCCTTTGGCCGGCTCAAACCATCCAAGGAACGATTTCAGGTCATCTTCCCGCTGGGCCGCCAGCTGGACCTGTGCAGGGATGCCGTTAAGCAATTCTATTTTACTTTCAGTGTTCCCGTTCCGCGCCGCCAGGCCGGAAAGCCTGGCCATCACCGTGAAAGTAAGGTCTGCGCCGTGCCGGAAGCACAGCTCCCTGAAGGCGTTGTCAGTGATGTTTTCCATGGGCGCCAGCATGAATAGAAGCTTCATCAGACGAGAATTGGATGATGGGCGTAATAAACGTTGAGCCGGCACTCCCGCTTATACATGATTTCTGCAGAGCCTCAATCTCCAACCTATTATGCAACACCTCCCAAATAATATGCATGCTCACTGCCATCTTTCTGAGCCTCCTTGCGGGGCTTGCCACAGGCATCGGAGGGCTCATGGTGGTGAGCCTGAAGAAAGTGAGCAAGAGGACCCTGAGCTTCGGGCTGGGGCTGTCCTCGGGAATCATGGTCATAATAGGGGTGAGGGACCTCTTCGGGAAGTCCATAGAGCTGAGCAATTATTACCTGGCCGTGGCCTCGTTCATGTCAGGCGCGCTCTTCATTCTTGCGATAGACTATCTGGTCCCGCACGAGTTCATGCACAAGGAGGAGGGCATCTCCAGGAAAGGGAGGCCGAGGGGTGGAAGGATGAAAATAATAATACCGTTTAATGCCCGGAGCAAGAAGCGCTCAGGCCTCATGGCAGCCGGGATAATCATGGCCATGGGGATAACGATCCACAACATACCCGAGGGCATGATCGTGGGGGCAGGATACGCTGCCATGCCCGCGTTCGGGATCGTGCTCGCATTCGCGATAGCCCTGCACAACATACCGGAAGGCGTGGCCGTGGCTATGCCTCTTTGCGCGTCAGGCTTCAGCAAGAAAAAGGTCTTTTGGGTGACGCTGGCATCAGGGCTTGCGGAGCCTCTGGGTGCGGTGGTTGCAGTGGTCTTCGTTTCATTCATGCCAGGCGTCCTTCCTGTCATGCTCGGCTTTGCAGGGGGCGTGATGACCTACATAACCATGGACGAGCTCATTCCAACCGCGGAGAAATACGGGAGCCCGCACGCCATCGGCCTTGGCATAATGGCGGGCCTCGTGCTGGCCATGATAATAGGGCAGATGGCATGAGCTTGAATCGCTTGGGACCAATTATAACTGGTTCTAATGCTTCTTTCCAGCTTCTTCCGCTTCGGCCTTGGTCTTGTGCACCGTTCCGTCGGGGTGGTTTGGCGGTGAATAAATAGTGTACAGTTTCAGCTGTCCCCTTCCTGTGTTTATCACGTTATGGAAGGTTCCTGCCGGAACGACAACCGCCTCGCCGCTATGGACAAGATGCTCCTCTTTTCCGTTGAAGATGAATTTTGCCTCACCCTGCTCAATCCTGAAGAACTGGTCTACCTTGCGGTGTACCTCATTCCCGATCTCTTCACCCGTTTGTAGGCACATAACGACCAGCTGGGCATGCTTGCCAGTTGACAAAACCTGCCTGAAATAATTGTTCTTCAATGCCTGTTTCTCGATATTACCAACATATCCTGTCATTTTCACACCTCCTTCTTTTACTTTTATTATTGAGGAAATTTGTTAATAAATATAAAATATCTTTTGCTTTCGCATGCCCATATGATTTCCACAGAGCCCTGCAATGTTTTATACGAAGTTTTATACGAAGCCTCTTCGATCTCCGACTACAAAGCCGACCAGCCGACCACAAAGTTATATGTATAAATACACCCACATAGATAATCAGAAATGGTAACGCCTTGCGTATAAACAGAAACCAGAAATATGGGCAAAGTATAGCGGTTTTTACCGGGAACGCGGCCGGCGCAATATCATGGTTTATACGGGCACTTTATTTAACAAAAATAGATAACTTTATATATCGTTGTGCCCATACAATAGCATATGGTTTATCTGGAGAGAATTGAAAGGAAAGGTAAGACTTATTACTATATCACGAAGAATTTCAGGGCGGGCGGCAAAAAATGGAAGAAAATAAGAAGGTATGCGGGTGACAGACCCCCTTCCAAAAAACAAACAAAGAAAGCAATCGGAGAGATTGAATCGGAAGCATTAAAAAATGGGCTCATGAAACCTGTTTCTAAGCATAAATATTTGAGTGATGACGAAGCGGAGAAGTTGCAGGATTTGAAAGAGGTTTTTGACAAATGGTATGGAAAACTAAGTGCGGTTGAGAGAAAAAAATATGAAGAAGACTTTATCGTGAGGTTTACCTATAACTCAAATGCCATTGAAGGCAACCGTTTAAGCCTTCGTGAAACAAGCATGATTTTAACCGAGAACATGATTCCTGCCGGCGCTACCCCCAATGATTACAATGAAGCAATCAACTCGAAAGACTGCTATGAATTCATGAAGGGGTATACAGGCGAATTTAATCAAAAGTTTTTGCTAAAAATTCATGAATTGCTTACCAAGAACACTAATTGCAAGATTATTGGTCGTTACAGGGATTATGAGGTCAGGATTTCCGGTTCCGACTGGGTTCCGCCTTCTCATGAAAAAGTCAGGGAGGCTATGAAAAAAGTGTTCCAATGGTACTATTCTGTTAAGAAGAGGCTGCATCCTGTCGAATTAGGCGCAATTTTGCATAATAAATTAGTGAGAATTCATCCATTTGCTGATGGGAATGGAAGAACGTCAAGAGTTGTGATGAACTGGATATTAATGAAGAAAAAATTCCCGATGTTTTATGTAGAGCTAAAGGATAAGATCAAATATTATGAAGCGATTGAAGAAGGCGATAAAGGTAATGATGAAGCAATAGTGCATTATGTTGCCAAAGTGCTGATGGAGCAGCACACATTCAAGCCGCAAAAAGAGATTAAGTGACATTTCTAAATGGCGGGTTCAGATCCCGGCCGGACGCATACGGCTTTTAGTCCAACTTCTTCACAAGTCTCATTATCTCATTGTAGTGCTTCTTGATGATTTCCGGTTTCCTAAACTTAAATGCGAACCTCGCAAGCTCGTTCATGACCTTTATGATGTCCTCTTTTGTCGGGTTGTTGAAGTCCGCCTTCACGTCATCGAATGCGGACATGACGATAAGGTCTGTCTGAATCTTCTCGAAATTCTCCCGTTCAGCTTCGGAACCAAATCCCTTTTCCTTGTTAAGTTCGTCGAGGGCTTCATGGTGGGCCTTCTGGAAGCATATTATTATCGCGTTCCTCACCATCAGCGGGGTGATTTTCTTTGACATATCAATGCCATAGATTTTCTTTCCCATGATGATAGTTTGAACTTTTCTATAAAATACTTATGTTTAAACGGCTCTGTAGAAAACTTATGAGTAGGCTCCCTGCCTAACTAATTCTATGCAAAACCCCATATGGCGATAAATATTTAAATCGCAGGCGGCATAAATGATTATACAGGACTCAACCTTTGAAAAATATATTTTGCGAAAAACACAAACCGTTATCGATTGAAAAATATTTGCTTATGTTTATCGATTTTTACATGAAAAGATTGGTTTTTATTGACCATAAAGTAGTCAGTTAAATATATATATCAAACTATAGAAATTATATTTTGCTGACAAGGACATTTCGGTTGTCCTGGAAAGGATGTGTCCATACAAGCCTCTGTCAGGCGTTCGGCCATTAATATGGTGCTTGGACTATAACTCACCATATGAAACCTGCGCTTGTTAAGCTTTGCCGTATGGCGCGAATGAGATCACCTCTAAAGCATGTCGATGGGTTAAGAATGATATCGATGGTTGTTTGAGGAACTCTTTCACCGAGTCCAGATGTCAGCTATCATGTTTATTGTGATTTGAATGGCCAAGAAAAAAGTCCACAGGAAACCGGTCAGGAAGGCAAAGGCATCCAAAAAATCCAGTCATAAACATGCAAAAAAAGGCGGGAGAGGACCGAGCGGCAAGAGCAAGGCCTCCAAGGTCAGAAAATTAATCAGGCTCGCGAAGAAGAAATGAGTATTTTTCCCGGTATTTCGTTTTCTGGTCAAAAAATCAATAACCATTAAGAGAAATTATCCGATGCGATAACACCTAATAAGGCATATTCTTCAGCTTCAGAAGATACGCCACTCCGTTAGCCGCGAGATGGATGACGGATAACTCTTGAAGTTTAGCGGAATCTTAAAACGCCCTGTTAGTTGCGTTTTCTGAAAGAAAACCGAGAATTAGTGCAACGTTCCGTTAGGAAATTCGAAGAGTTCCGCCTTAGAAATAGATTAACTATATCTATCATCAGCCTTATGTTCTTTAACATCTTCCAATTTGCCCGTTAGCCAACCATCTTTCACATCATCTCTAATATCAAACTTTGAAACATATGGCTTAATGTCCAATAGAGGAGTGCCATCGATTATATCACATTCGCTTATATACACTACATTACCAATTACTTTTTCAAGTTTGACTACTGAAATTCCTATCGGATTAGGTCTTTTTGGAGCTCTACAAGCAAAAATTCCATGTTCTTTTTCTTCTAAGAAAGGTTTGACTGATAATGAATATTTTGTAGCCAAATGAAAATGGTAAATTAATATTATGTGAGAAAATTTTTCAAGATCTTTTAAACCATCCTGATATTGTGAAAAAATTTCAATCTTTCCATTTGAATTTTTGGATAATACTCCTTGGATAGGCACTCCTTCTTTTTTCTTATACTTTGAATGTATTATCCCTATAGGTTCATATGTTACCTTTTCCATAATAAAGAAGAGAGATATTCTGAATTATAAATGTTTTTCAGAGGCCGCCGCCCGCAGTTGCGGGCAGAATTTGAGCGAGCAGGACGAGCCTGAAATTTTGGCGAACAATTATTTAGCGAACAAAAAGTTCGCTAAATGGTATGAAACGTAAACGTGGCAAAAAGCGAATTCTTTTCTAAAAACAAAAACCATCCGCTCCTTTTATTTTAACATCACCTTTATTTTTATTTACAACTAATACATATTCTTTGAGGGTTATCGGAATGGTTCTCGGCAGGCATTTCGGAAGGCTTAAAAGCAGGTTCGCTTCTATCGTCAGCAGCATTTTCGGGAAGAGAAAGGACCTTAAAATCGGCTTGTACGGCCCTGTCAATTCCGGGAAGACCACGCTGGCGAACAGGATATGCATGGACTGGCTCAGCGAGGAGCTCGGCAACGTGTCGGTGGTCCCGCACGAAACGCGCGAGGTCCAGGTCAAGGAGAAAGTCACGGTAAAGGACGACGGCAAATCGCTGACATTCAACCTCGTCGACACGCCCGGGATAGCGACGAAAATAGACTTCGAGGATTTCATGAGGTACGGCATCCCCGAGGAAGAAGCGAAGGAACGCGCCAAGGAGGCGACGCGGGGAGTGATAGAGGCGATAAAATGGCTCGATGACATGGACCTCGTCCTTGTAGTCCTGGATTCCACCAGAAACCCGCTTAACCAGGTAAACATAACGATACTGGGCAACCTCGACGCGAGGAAGACGCCTTTCATCATAGTCTCGAACAAGATCGACCTTCGAAGGTCGGACACCATGAAGATAAGAAACTCATTCCCGGGTTACGACGTGATAGGGGTTTCCGCGAAAACAGGCGCCATGATGAAGGAATTTTACAAGGTCCTGCTGAAAAAGCTCTGAAGGATTGGCTGCTTATGCTCAAGATTAAGCTGGTGAAGTACGAGAAGCTGAAAAAAGGGTACGATGAAATTTTCAGGGACCTGAAAGAGGGGACGATAATAGTCGTGGACGCCAGGCTCACGCCTCTGGAGGAAGTGCACCTGATACAGGAGACCATGAAAATGATTTCGGAAACTTTCTCCGGAATAGAGCTCGGCTCGATCTCCCGCTCCCACATGAAAGGCAACGCCTTCGAGAAATTCAGGGACATCCTGGCGGAGAGGGTTCTTGGCAAAAAAATGGGCATCACGATAATAGGGCCCGCGATGATAGTCAGCAGTATCGAGAAGCATCCCGAGGAACTTGTCGTGCGTTTCTGAGCGCGAAGCCTGCAAAACCGCCTTTATTTAAGGCGCGCGGTTCTAATAAATCATGAGGGCGTTCCATGCCGAGCAGATGCACCAAATGCGGCAAAATGCATCCTGACGACGCCAGGTATCTGCTTGAAAAAGGGTGCGACGGCTGCGGTTCCAGATTCTTCTTTTTCATCAAAGATTCGGCCCTGGACCAGGCCGAAAGGGAAATCATAAGGCTTTCACGGCAGGAAATAGGCGAAATGGAAAAGGACGTGCGGGGAATCGTCGCCGAGTTCGAGGGCGAAGAGCCTGAGGATGACGAAACGGTGATACTCGATTTCGAGGCCGTGCATGTCATAAAGCCCGGGAAATACCGCATAGACCTGACCAACCTTTTCTCCCAGAGGCCGATAGTCATAAGGGTCGGAGCGGGCAGATACAAGATAGACCTCGCGACCATGATGGACAAAATGAAGAAACGGAATTAGGCCATACTTTATCCGAATTCACACGGCCCGTCCGAAAGTTATGCCGCCGTGACGGACCGCGACGGTCATGAAGTCCCTCGCGACCGACGAGTTGGGGAATATCTTCTTCGCCTCGTTTTCTATCTCCCTGAGGTCCGTGTATCTCCTCGAGAAATGAGTGAGGATGAGGTTCTTGACTTCCGCCTTCTTCGCGATTTCCGCCGCTTCCTTCGCGCCGGAGTGCATCATCTCCTCCTTCGACTCGATGAAAGTCGCGTCGTGGATCAGGACGTCCGCGCCTTTCGAAATGACGATTATGTTCCCGCAGGGCTCCGTGTCGCCGGAGTAAACGACCTTCACTCCAGGCTTGCGGATGCCGACGTCGTCCAGCGTTATCTTCTTGCCCTTGAACTCGACCTCTCCTTTCTCCTTCAGCTTTCCGACCAGCCGCCCCTGCTTCAGCCCGAACAGGTTTTCCGCCTTTTCGATGTCCACGTTTACCTTGTCCCTCTCGCGGAAGCAGTACGCTACCGACGGGATGGAATGCCGGACAGGGATGGAGGTTATCTCGAATTCGGCGGTTTCATAGACCTTCGTTTCCTCGTTCCCCTCGAACGGCACGTCCTTCGGGATGACCTTGAATGCCGAGCCCCAGTAGTCCAGGTCGAGTATGTCGCCTATAAACCTTTCAGCGTCGGGGCCGTGAATATATAACGGGCGTCTCCGGCCTTCGAGGTTCATGGTGTACAGCAGGCCGATCAGCCCGACCCAGTGGTCCGCGTGCCAGTGCGTTATGAAGATGTGGTCGAGCTTCATGAACGAGACGCCCTGCGCTATTATGAGCTGGCGCTGCGTCCCCTCCCCGCAGTCGAAGAGCATGTTGTGCGCATCATAGTGGAGGTAAATCGCGGAATGGTTCCTGCTCTTGGTCGGCGGCCCGCTTCCGGTCCCGAGGAACGTGATGTCTAGCATGAGAAATATTTGGAGGGGTTATTTAATAACATCTATATGGCGTTCGAATATTCTAGGATTTCTGCCTGTATTCCCTTATGACATCTCTGGCAATTGCCCCCATTTCCGGGTTTATTTTTGCGCCAGGGTCTATGCTGACTCCGTCCGCTATAACGCTACCGGGCTCTATGAAAACATCCCTTCCGACGATTACGAATTCCCCGACTTTCGAACCATGGATGGTCGCGAGATTGTCAACTACGACATTTCTGAGATCAGTGTTGATTACCTCATTCCCGCCGACGAGTACGGAATTTCTAACGCTTGAACCCCTTATCTCCACGTAGTTTCCAATGACAGAATCCCTTGTGCTGCTGTTTTGCGTCTTGAACCCCTTTCCGACAAGGCAGTGCATTTCGTCATCCTTCCTAAGAGGCGATTCTATGCCCGGTATTCCGTCAATCATATCGAGGTTGCCTTGTATGTAATCCTCGGCGATTCCTATGTCCCTCCAGTAAGCCCCTTTGGCCAGGTAGGAAAAAAGCTTCCCATCCTTTGCCAGGTTCGGGAATATGTCTTTGCCAAAATCATCAGCCTGCATTCCTTCTTTCTTGAGTTTGTCCAGCAGGTCCAGAAGCTTCCTGTCGACCACGTAGAAGCTGGCGTTTATTTCCCCGGTTTCTTTGGGGTAGCTTCTCGGTTTTTCCACGAAACTCTGTACCCTGCCATGCCTGTCCTTGATTATGACACCGAAGCGGTACAGTTTGTCCTTCGGCATCTCGACAGTCGCTATGGTCGCCCATGCGCCTTTGTTTGCGTAATGTACGTGAGCCTCGATAAGGTCTCCGATTTCAATGTTTGTCAAAACGTCAGCGGAAGTAACCACTACGGTTTTCGGCCGGCCTTCGAGAAAGCGTCGTGTTTTCCTTACGCAGTCAGCGGTCCCGTTGTATTTCGAGCCCATTACATCCCCTGAAGCGACGAGCGGGCTTACCGCTTCCGGTTCCAACTTTCCTCTGTACTCCTCGTGCATCCTCCTGGTTATGTGTGATGCCTTGTATTGCACAGGAACGACTACGCGGTCAACGCCGCCTCTTTCAAGGCTGCGAAAAATGTGATGCATCGCCCTGTCCCCGCCTACGTAGACGTTGGGCTTGGGTCTGCATTTTGCAAGGGGAAGCCTGCTTCCTTCTCCTCCTGCCATCACGATAGCCTGGTAGCCCATACAATCACTTTTTATCTGATGTATAACTGATGTTATTTGTGCCTATATTTTTTATACCTATCGGTAGTTAATTTTCTGGTTCAGAATATGAGCCTGCCACACTTCGGTAGTAGCGGCTCAGGTATGCGTTTGCCTCTATTTACTGCATCCGACGTGGCTATTATATATTATAATGCATAATTTTTAACAAAGATATATGTAAAATTATATAAGACCCGGATTACAAAAATCTCATATTGAACGAATAGCGGAAGAAAAAAATGAAATTCAATACTTATGCGAGCGCCCTGGACGGCAAATACCGCTTGGACCTTACTGAAACAGGGGAAATGCTCATAGGAAAATACCCGCGAGACGTCCAGAACGTGCATTTTTCGCTCGGCCTTACTTGCAATTTCAGGTGCGGCCACTGCCCGGTGAGCAACAGCCGCGCGAAAATAGTCAGGAAATACGAAGCCAAATCCAGTGAACTGGGTGTGGACTTGGGCGACCCGACAGTCTGGACGGACCCGGAACTTGTGAAGGCCTCGCTGGGGATATTCCCAAACGTCGAACAAATAGGCCTGGGATGCGGTGGCGGCGAACCGACCCTCCATCCCCGGTACGAGGAGATAATTAATATTTCCACTGATTTCTTTGCCGCAAAGGCCCCAAAGGGCGAGGAAATCCGTCCAGATCAGCGCCTTTTCTGGTGGACAAAGCCTTATGAATACGGACTTTCGCAGAAAAGGGTAGTCGACGTGCACAAAGGCGGAAGGGTCGTTCTTTTAACGAATGCTACAGGGCTGCCGCAGGAAAGAACCACCCTAAAAGATTATCTTTTGAGGCATCCTGGCGTGACGTTCGAGGTTTCCTATGACGGATTCCATGAAGCCAATTACAGGAGACTTGGCCTCGATTTCGGGAGAATGATAGCCACTCTGAACGAACTAGCCGGTGACACTCAGGTGCAAAATGCCGGCGTCCAGGTTTATCTCTTTCACGTCGGCAATGAAAGTATTGTCGAGATTGAAAGGGCATTCCCGCATTGTCTGGTCAATACATCGAATGTCGTGGAAGTTAGTCCTGACAGGCCTCCTGTCATGGAGAGAATCTCAAGAGGCCCGCATGAAAGGCATGCCATATTGGATTCACAGGGCAATGTTTTCCATACTATGAATGACGTCTATTCCGCTAATCTGGATTACCTGTGCGGCAAAGTCAGAAAGGTTGAAACGTAAATATCTTATAAATCAGATTTCGCTGTACTTCTTCTTCCCCGCGCCGTAGACGTCCTTCCCGGCGTATTCGACTGTCGGCGCGTAGAAGGATTCGGTGAAGTTCAATTGAGGAAGGAGGTCGTATTTGTCGGCCCCCTCTTTTTCTAGGTCTTCTTTCTTGCCGGAGAATTCGGGTTTGACCACGATCTGCTCCGTCACATTCACTACTGACTGCACCTTGCTCGACGTCTCGAACCGCCAGACTTCCTTCCCTGTTTTCGCGTCGAGGGCGTACATGTGGCAGTCGTAAGAACCGAAAATTATCAGGCCGTTCCAGTGCACGGCGTCCGCCCATATTTCCCCGCCTGTCTTGAACTTCCATACCAGCTTTCCGTCTTTTACTGAAACGGCGTGCATGCTGCCGTCAGGCGACCCGAAATAAACGATTTTGTCGTGAATCAGTGGATGGATATCCCCTACCCAGCTGTCAGCCCTGAACCTCCATATCTCTTTTCCTGTTCCCAAGTCCAGCGCATAGAAATAATTATCATGCGCCCCGAAGTAGACGACGCCGTCTTTTATGAGAGGCGTGACTTCTGTTCTGTCGCCCGTCTTGAACCTCCATATTTCATTCTGCGTTCTGATGTCAATGGCATAAAGATTGCGGTCAGAAGACGGGAATACGAGAATATTATTGTGATGAGAAGCTGGCCTGTAATGCAGAATCGCCCCTCCTGTTTTGAATCTCCAGAGTTCCTGTCCCGTGTCGGCTTTGAGAGCGTAAAGATTCCCGTCGCCCGATCCCACGTAAACCACGCCATCTAGGACAAGCGGGCCGCAGCCTGACCAGTCGCCCGTCTTGAATCTCCACAACTCCTTCCCATTTTTGTCATCGACTGCATATATATTGCTGTCGAAAGACGAGAAAAAAAGAACCCCGTTGTGAAGGAATGGTTTGGACGTTATCCTGTCGCCCGTCTTGAATCTCCAGACAAGCTCTCCTGTCCTTATGTCGATCTTATACATATACCCGTCATAGCAGCCCTGATAATAATAACTGCTTTCTAGCAGAGGTCTTGCCTCGACAAAAATACCTGAAGCCTTGAACCTCCATTTTTCCTTCACTGTATTAAGGTCGACGGCATAGATGTATTGGTCGCATGCCCCGAAATACATGACACCATCTTTTATTTCAGGGGAATTCGAGATGCTTCCGCCGTAGCTTATGGTCCACATAACACTATAGAATTTCGGTTTGTCAACCACAAGGTCAGTCATCTCGGCTTCGAAGCCCTGCTCGATTGCAATCATGCAGTTTCCCCCTTTCTGCGTTTATCCGTATTTTATCAATCATTTTTAAATTAAAAACCCAAAATGCTCCCTATAAAGGGGCTTTTACACCCGAGATATCCAAACGTCCGTTTTTTCGAACTTCACCCCGAATCTTCTGAGAACATTAACTATATCCTGCGATTTTTTGGATGGAACGAGAAAGCTCGCTATCCCTGTTCTTTTGCCCCCAAGCTCATCAAGCAATCCTTTTGCACAGCTTTTGTATATCTTACCCTTGTAGTTTTTTCTTGTCTCGTGGCCATAAAATGCCCTCTTGATTTTCATTTTTTCTGGGGAGACCAATTCTTTCAATGAGTAATGAAACAGTGAATAGGGTTCCAGCTTCAGTTTTTCAATATCGACTTGCGGGTTTTTCCCGAACAAAATCTCGCCTTCCCTGAAAACGGTTTCCACAAACTGTCTGTCCAATCCGTCGAAATTTTTATTGGAGAACACTGTTTGTATGTTTTTGTCAAATTTTTTCCCCATATCCAGACTCATTTGGCTGATTTCTCTCCTTTCCTTCAATTCCTTTAAATCCCTTTTTTCGGTATCAAAAACTACGAGTATATCGATATCGCTTCTCTTGTCCGCGTCGCCTCTGGCCACAGAACCGAAAAGTATGATACTCAAAATACCATCTTGTCTACTTGCCATTTTAGCGAATTCGAACACAATATCCCTGAATTCGTTTTGTATCGTCATATTATATCACGAAATGCGGTGAAAATCTCTTTGCATAACATTATATCTCCAGCTTCCCACCACAGATTCCCCTTATCCTTTCGAAAAGCTTTTTAGCCCTTTCAAGGGCTTTGCCGTTTATGGAGCCTCCGTATATTTGGCCGGGCCTTATCTGGTTTTCTATTTCCTGAAACGCCTTCCACACATTTTCGGTCTCTCCGCCAAATATGGTGTCATTCTCTTCCAAAACATTTCTGAGCAACTGATGCTTATTTACATGCATCCTATCCTTGGCGGCCACCGCTTCTATGAGGTGGAAAACGCTTTCGAAATATGCCTCTATTCTCGTAGGATGCGAATTCTCTTTGTTCTCCGCGTCTTTTAGGAACATGCGGTATTTCTTTATGTGAACGTCGAATGAACTCATCAAATCACCTTCTTGATATTATATTACGAACCACATGTTTAAATACTTTTCGTAATATTATTTCAAGAATTAAATTCCGTCCTTAAGTTTTGCGATTTTTATATGTTGATATACCAGAAAGCCAATAAATATATAACTGGTGCGTACTATGCTACCAGTTATAGAGATACCGGGCATTGTTTCTGGGCCAGCCTCATTCTTTAGCG